>OHAF01002147.1_pt1 | contig 15716 bp, 13 predicted proteins | sample 1577041 | NCBI WGS metagenome assembly OHAF01 (sample SAMEA3541495, study PRJEB24748) | human gut metagenome | biome: human gut; feature: human-associated habitat; material: faeces | place: China | collected 2012
GTCACGCCCGCCCTGTCGAATATACCCTCGGCACTGCCCAGCCTGCCCTTATCTGCGCAGTCTACCGCTATTACCGCATCGAAGCCCCGGGCATCCTCCGGCAGCAGTATCTCTTCAGCACCCGGTATGAACTTATACGCGTCGGGTACTTGGTCGCAGCATACGTTTTCCGTACGCTTGCCCAGCCTGCGCAGTATCCTTGACAGTGCCGTTCCCGAACCGATGGTATCCCCATCCGGCGCTACATGGGATATTATGCTGAAAGCGTCGTTTTGTTCTACAAAGCGGAGTATCTCCTCCATGCTGCCCTTCATAAGCCTTCCCTCCTAAAAAATCGGGCGATGACGCTTCACATCACCGCCCAGAGCAAGCTACTTTTCGTTTTTGTGCAGGCTGTCGATAATCTCTGAAATATGCACGCTGTACTCAATGGAGTTGTCCAGCTTGAAGTTCAGCTTTGGCAGGGCGCGCAGCTGCATGCGCTTGCCCAACTCGCGGGTTATAAAGCCGCTGCCGTGGTTGAGGGCTTCCACCGTGCCCCTGCGTACCTCGTCGTCCTTGTCGTAAACGCTTACCAGCACCTTGGCCTGCTTCAGGTCGTTGGTCACGTCCACCGACATTATGGTGGTCATATCGGAGACTCGAGGATCCTTCATGTCCTTTATGATCTCGCTGATGGTCTTCTTTATCTCCTCATTCATTCTTTCATAACGAATGGACATTTTTTTGCCTTTCTGATTATCTTTCTATCTGCTCCATGGTGTAGGCCTCTATCATGTCGCCCTCGCGGATATCGTTGTAGTTTTCTATACCGATACCGCATTCATAGCCCGACGCAACTTCCTTTACATCGTCCTTGAACCGCTTGAGGGAGGCTATCTTGCCGTCGTGAAGCACTATGCCGCCGCGGACCACGCGCACCTGAGCGGAGCGGGTGATTTTGCCATCCTTGACGTATGCGCCTGCAATAGTGCCAACGCCTGACACCTTGAAGGTATTGCGTACCTCCGCAGTACCCAGAGCGACCTCCTTGTATACGGGTGCAAACAGGCCCTTCATGGCGTTCTCGACATCTTCGATCACGTTGTAGATGACGCTGTATGTGCGCACATCCACCTTTTCGCGTTCTGCGGCCTCGCGAGCCGTGGCGTCCGGGCGCACGTTAAAGCCTATTACCAGCGCGTTGGAGGCGGAGGCAAACACTATATCCGAGCCGGTTATGGCGCCTACGCCGCCGTGTATGCAGCGCACCCTCACCTCGTCGTTGGAGAGCTTCTCCAATGCCTGCTTTATGGCCTCTACCGTGCCCTGCACGTCTGCCTTTACTATGATGTTGAGGTCCTTGACGTTGCCCGCCTCTATCTGGCTGAACAAATCGTCCAAAGATACCTTGGACATATTGCGTATCTGCTCCGCCTTGAGCTTATCGCGGCGCTCCTCTGCTACCTGCCGGGACAGCTTATCTACTTCCGCAACGTTCATTACATCGCCTGCGGAAGGCACCTCGCCAAAGCCCAGTACCTCTACAGGCTGGCTTGGCCCGGCTGAGGTCACCCTGCGGCCCTTATCGTCCATCATTGCGCGGACGCGGCCGAAGGCTGTGCCTGCAACTATGGGATCGCCTATCTTGAGGGTACCGTTCTGTACCAGTACGGTAGCCACAGGGCCGCGGCCCTTGTCCAGTTCTGCCTCTATTATGGTACCACGGGCCGCCCTGTCGGGATTTGCCTTAAGCTCCAGAACATCCGCCTGAAGCAGTACCATCTCGAGCAGCGTGTCCAAATTGATGCGCTTCTTCGCGGAAACGGGCACGCATATGGTATCGCCGCCCCATTCTTCGGCTACGAGGCCGTACTCGGTGAGCTGCTGTATTACCCGGTCCGGGTTGGCGGTGTCCTTATCTATCTTGTTGATAGCGACGATTATCGGAACGTTTGCCGCCTTGGCGTGGTTGATGGCCTCGATGGTCTGCGGCATGATGCCGTCGTCCGCCGCCACAACCAGTATTACTATATCCGTTACCTGGGCGCCGCGGGCGCGCATGGAGGTGAACGCCTCGTGGCCCGGGGTATCTATAAAGGTTATGGTGCGTCCCTTGCAGGATACGGTATACGCGCCTATATGCTGCGTTATGCCGCCTGCCTCGCCTGCGGTTATGCTGCTTTCGCGGAAGGCGTCAAGCAGCGAGGTCTTGCCGTGGTCCACGTGGCCCATTATGGTGACTACCGGCGGGCGTGGTACGAGGTTCTCCTCGGAATCCGCCTCTTCAACGCTCTCGTTGAGCACGTCCTCGGCGGTCTTGGCTATGTTGAGCTCCAGCTCTATGCCGTAATCGGCGGCGATGAGCGAGCAGGTGTCGTAGTCTATCTCCTGATTGATGGTAGCCATTATGCCGAGTATAAACAGCTTTTTGATGATCTCGGCCACAGGCTTGCCTATTTTTTCGGAAAGATCTTTTACGGTTATGGTCTCGGTAGTCAGCACGGCCTTGTCGATCTTTACCGGCTCCGGCTTATGTAACGTCTGCTGCTTGCGCTTCTGCTTGCGGCTCATTGGGGCGTCGTCGTCCCAGCTGCCTGCTGCTCTGGTGTTTTCCTTCATAATGGTTTTCTTATTCTTTGGCGCCTTGCGCTCCTCATCTCTTGTCTGGGGTTTCTGGCTCCGGTTCTTGCCCTGATCCCTTACGGAAGGCGCAGCGGATTCCATGGTGCGGGCCGCCGGCTTAGGCTGGTAGCCTCCCTGTACGGGGCGCTGCTGAGGTCTGTCTGTGCGCTCCGGGCGGTCTGCGGGCCGCTGCGGCCTGTCAGTGCGCGGCTTCTGCTGCCTGCCGTCCTCTCTGCGCTGAGGCTCCCTGCGCTCATAGGCCGGGCGCTGCTGCTGTACAGGCTTATTTGCTGGTGCGGTTTTCGCCTTTGTTTCGGGCTTTTCTTCAGGCTTCCTATCCGCCATTGCAGGTTCCTCCGCCTTTGGCTGTACGCTTTCCTCCGCCTTCTGCTCCTTCATCGGCTCCGACTTCGGCTTCTCATTTACTTCGCTCTTGCTCTCTGCCGGGGCTGGCTGCTCCTCCGCCCTGTCGTCGCCTACGTGGAAGGCAAGGTCGCCCTCGCTGGTGAGGACCTCTCGGAGTCTCTCTGCCCTTTCTTTTTCCATGCGTTCCTTTTCGGCGCGCTTTTCTTTATCTATAAGCTCGCTTTCCGCCCGCTTTACGGACTGAAGGGCCGCCCCCAGATCGTTCTGCATTCGCTTTACTCGTTCCAGAAGCTCCTTTGCCTGGGTTTCAAATTCCCGTGCGGAATCCATTGTCTTGTTTGCCATAGATATTACCCCCCGGTATGTTACTTTTGCTGTGAAGTCTTATACGTCTCTTCTATCATACGGGCAAAGCCCGCCTCTGTCACCGCGGCTATCATGCGGTTATCCTTTCCTATCGCCCTGCCAAGGTCTTCGAGATACACGCAGGGTATGCCGGCTCTTTGGCACATTCCCTCGTAGCGCTCCCGCGTTGCGGCGGACACGCCGCTGTCAAGGGCTATTATGAGGGCTTTTTTGTCCTTAACGGCCCTTTCCGCGCCAAAGTCGCCTGATATGCACTTCCCGGCCTTAGCCGCAAAGCCCAGAGCTGTACGCAGACTGTCATTCTGCATCGCCGGTTATCTCCGAAGCGAGCCTTGAAAAAACCTCGTCCTCTATTCCGTGCTCCAGCGCCCTTTCCAGCGCTTTTATTTTGCGGGCCCTGTTCAGGCACTCCGCGTTGGCGCATATGTACGCTCCGCGGCCGGAGACCTTGCCGGTGCGGTCCACGCTTATTTCGCCCTCGGGAGAGCGAACTATGCGCAGCAGCTCCTTCTTTGGCTTCATCTCGCGGCAGCCCACGCACATTCTCATAGGCACCTTCTTAGCAGGCATTGCTGATCCTCCAAAACTATTCCTCGAAGCCGCCGTCCGCCTCGCTGTCGGCGTCCGCTATATCCATGTCCTCCTCGGCCTGGCTCTGGCTCTTTATGTCTATCTTCCAGCCTGTGAGCTTGGCGGCAAGGCGGACGTTCTGGCCTTCCTTGCCGATAGCAAGGGAAAGCTGATTGTCTGGCACTATCACCTTCGCGGCCTTTTCCGCCTCGTTGATGTATACCATCATAACACGGGCAGGACTAAGGGATTTGGCAATATATACTGCCGGATCGGGATCCCACTCTATTATATCTATCTTTTCGTTATGCAGCTCGTTTACTATGCGCTCTACCCTTATCCCCTTCTGGCCCACGCAGGCGCCCACGGCGTCCACCTGAGGGTCGGAAGAATAAACGGCCACCTTGGTGCGGAAGCCCGCCTCCCGCGCTATGGACTTTATCTGGACTATGCCGGTCTGTATCTCGGGAACCTCCAGCTCGAAAAGCCTCTTAACAAGGCCGGGGTGGGTACGGGAAACTATTACCTGCGGGCCCTTGTTGGTCTTGCGCACCTCAAGGACGTAAACCTTCAGCCTGTCGCTGGTGTTATAAGTCTCCCCCGCTATGGTCTCGGAGGCGGCAAGGAAGCCGTCTGTCTTGCCCAGCTCTACATAGATGCCGTTCTTCTCTACCCGCTGAACTATGGCGGTAAGAACCTCGTTTTCCTTCTCTACGAATTCATCGAATATGACGCCGCGCTCGGCCTCTCTAATGCGCTGCACAACCACCTGCTTGGCGGTCTGGGCCGCTATGCGGCCGAACTTGCGGGGGCCTACCTCCTCCTCCAGAACGTCGCCCACTTCATAGAGGGAATTGATCTTCTTCGCCTCGGCAAGAGATATCTCCGCATAGGGGTTTTCCACCGTTTCGGTGACGGTCTTGGAGGCGAATATCTGCACCTCGCCCGTATCCCTATCCACTGTGGCGCGGACGTTTCCCACTGCGCCGTAGTTGCGCTTATAGGCCGCTATCAATGCGGATTCAAATGCGTCTATCAGTATATCCTTGCTTATCCCGCGCTCTTTCTCTATGGCATTCAGTGCCTCTATGAATTCGGCGTTCATTGTCAATTCTCCTCTTCTGTCTCTATATTTTCAAAATCTGCTTCTAATTCGTCAAGGTCCTTTTCCAGAGCCTTGAAGTCTATATAGGGCTGCACCTTTGAAGCGTCCTTTTTCTGGAAGGTCATCTCCTCGCCCTTTACGCTTATGGTGAAGGAATCGGGCGTATATGACAAAAGCTCGCCCGTATACTCCTTTTTGCCCTTGAGCGGGGCGTAGAGCTTTACCGTAATGGGGCTGCCGATGCTGCGCTGATAGTCCCTATCCTTTTTGAGCGGCCTGTCGATGCCTATTGAGGACACACTGAGGTAGTATGCCTGCTCTATGGGGTCTGCTTCGTCCAATATGGGGTCTACGGCCCGGCTCACCGCCTCGCAGTCGTCTATGGTGGCGCTTCTTCCGTCCTGATGCTCTATGTACAGGGTGAGCACCCAATTACCCTGCTCCTTCTGAAACTCTACCTCATCCAGCTCGTAGCCCATGCCTGTAACTACCGGCCGGAGAAGAGCTTCCACTGTTTGGGTGGTTTTCATTATATTCCTCCGCTATTCAAAACAAAAGAGCAGGACGCGCCCACTCTTACTTGAAAACTAAAATACAGCAAACTTGCCATATACCAACAGCAAAATTGTACCATATGCGGCACTATAATGCAAGCATATTATTTCGCATCAAAGTGCCGCACATACCGGCTTCTTTAAAACAGGCAGAGCTGATCCGTCTCGGGCAGCCCGTTCAGGCAGCCGGCTTCCGCAAGTGCCTTTATCACTGCGGAGTTGGCGCCGGTGCGGGCCTGAAAATTTTCTATGGAGGTATACTCGCCGCCCTTTGCGCCTTCGGCTATGCCTATGGCGGCGTTGGCTCCCACGCCCGCCACCGATGAGAAGGGCGGCCGTATCTTGCCGTCTTCTATTATGAACTGGCTGGCCTTGGATTTATACAGGTCCACAGGCAGCAGCTCTATGCCGCGCTTGTTCATTTCAAAGACCACCTCCAGTATTGTCAGCAGGTCTTCTTCCTTTTTATCCGCATCGTTGCCTTTTTTCTTTATGGCGTTTATGTTGGCAAGCACCTTCTGGGCGCCGCCCTCCGCCTGGGCTATGTCAAAGGCGTCCGCTCGGACAGTATAGTAAACGGAATAGAAGGCGAGGGGCATATGCACCTTGTAGTAGGCCACTCGGAAGGCCATCATGACGTAGGCCGCTGCGTGGGCGCGGGGGAACATGTACTTTATCTTTTTGCAGGAGTCTATGAACCACTGAGGCGTATCTATGGAGCGCATATGCTCCTCCATCTCAGGGGTAAGGCCTCTGCCCTTGCGGACGCTCTCCATGGTTTTGAAGGACATGGACGGGTCGCCGCCTCTGAGTATAAGGTAGTTCATTATATCGTCTCGGGTGCATATTACCTGTGACAGTGTCGCGGTGCCGCTCAATACCAGCTCCTGAGCGTTGCCCAGCCATACGTCGGTACCGTGGGAAAGTCCGGATATCCTGAGCAATTCCTCCATTGTAGTCGGGCGCGTATCCTTGAGCATCTGCCGCACGAAGGTGGTGCCGAACTCGGGTATTGCTATGCTGCCCACGTCGCAGTCCAGCTCGTCCAGCGTAACGCCCAGAGGCTCGCTGGTGCGGAATATCTTCATGGTTTCAGGGTCGTCAAGGGGTATTGTCTGGGGATCCAAGCCGGTAATATCCTTCAGCATTCTAAGCACCGTCGGATCATCGTGGCCCAGTATATCCAGCTTTACCAGCCTGTCATCCATGGCGTGAAAGTCGAAGTGGGTGGTTATGGTATCGCCCTCGCTGCGGTCCGCCGGGTACTGCACCGGGGTGAACTCCATTATATCGTTTTCCTTTGGCACTATGACTATGCCGCCGGGATGCTGGCCGGTAGTCTTCTTAACTCCTGTGCAGCCCTGCACCATGCGGTCCATCTCGTCCTTTCCGGCGTTTATGCCGTTTGCCTCACAGTAGGAGCGGACGTAGCCGTAGGCTATCTTGTCCTTTACGCCGGATATGGTGCCGGCGCGGAAGGCGTGGCCCTCCCCGAACATCACCTCAACGTACTTATGCGCCACGGGCTGATAATCGCCCGAGAAGTTAAGGTCTATATCCGGCGTTTTATCCCCCTTGAAGCCCAGAAACACCTCGAAGGGTATCTCGTAGCCGAGCTTTTTGTATTTTGCGCCGCAGACGGGGCAGTCCTTATCCGGCATGTCCACGCCGCAGGCATACTGGGTACGGTCTATGTCGAAGTCGCTGTGCCGGCAGTTGGGGCAGACATAGTGGGGCTGCAATGCGTTTACCTCGGTTATGCCCGCCATGTTGGCCACGAAGGAAGAGCCTACTGAGCCTCGGGAACCGACGAGATACCCGTCGCTGTTTGACTTGTGTACAAGACGCTGTGCCATAAGGTACAGCGAGGAATAGCCGTTGCCTATGATGGAATTCAGTTCCTTATCAAGGCGCTTCTGCACCACCTCCGGCAATTCGTCTCCGTATATCTCGTGAGCCTTCTTCAGCGCCATATTCCTCAGCTCGTCGTTTGCGCCCGGAAAGGTCGGGGCGTATGTGCCCTTCTCTGACAGGAATGCCTTCATTCTCTCGCAGCTGTCGGCTATCATGTTGGGGTTGGTTATTACTACCTCCCTCGCCTTTTCCTCTCCCAGATAGGAGAATTCCTCCAGCATCTCATCCGTGGTCTTGAAGTATAGGGGAGCCTGCTGCTCCGCGTCGTCAAAGCCTCTTGCGTGCATTATTATGCTGCGGAAAAGCGCGTCGTCCGGTTCAAGAAAGTGTACGTCCCCCGTGGCCACCACCGGCTTGCCCATCCTGTCGCCCAGGGCTACTATCCTGCGGTTGAGATCGCGAAGCCCTTCCTCCGTGTCCACTGTGCCGTTTCGCATAAGGAAGGCGTTGTTGCCTATGGGCTGTATCTCGAGATAGTCGTACATGTCCGCTATGGACATGAGCCTTTCCTCGCTCTCCCCCCTGAGCACCGCCCGGAACAGCTCTCCTGCCTCGCAGGCGGAGCCTACTATAATGCCCTCACGGTGCATATTGAGAAGGCTTCTGGGTATCTGCGGTACCTTGCGCAGGTGCTCGAGGTGCGCATATGACACGAGGCGGTAAAGGTTCATAAGGCCCTCGTGGTTCCTGGCCATTATGATTATATGGTAGGTGAGCCTGCGTCCCTTTCCCTTTTCCCTGGGGACCGCGTCTATGAGCGGCAGCTTTTCTATGTCCTTTGCGGTCATCTCGGACAGTACGGCGTTCATTATCTTTGCCGCAGTCCTCGCCCTTTCCATAGCTCTGCCGCCGCAATGCTCCACGCCCAGCGCCTCCGCCGCAGTCCTCATATCCGTCTGCTTGCTTTCCCTGTGCAGGTAATGAAACAGCATGGAGGTGCTTACGCAGTGCGCGTCCAGCTCCATATCAAAGCGCAGGCCGTGCTGCCTGAGGTTGTTCAGCTCCAGCGGGTCGTGTATCACCTTCACTCCATCGCCTATAAAGTCATACAGCTGCTTCAGCCCGTCCTTCAGGCTCACGCCGCCGTTTATCATTTCGCGTGTAAGCCCTGTCTCCTGGGCCATGGCATCGGTCAGCGCCGCGCCGCTGTTGACTATTATGGATAAGCCTTCCTTTTCGCCGCTCTCGTCAAAGCGCAGCGCGGCTATCTCGAATACGTCGTCCTCCTTTACGCCGGGATATGCTACCACTCCTATCGCCACGTATTGCTCCGGCCGCTTTATAAGCTCGCTGTCGGGCATGAGGTATCCCTCGACGCCCAGCAGTATTTTTATGTCCTTGCCGTCCTTTTTCAGCTTGTCTGCCTGTGCCACCGCATCCGGGAAGGCGTGTACCACGCCGTGATCCGTTATTGCTATTGCCTTATGGCCCCAGCGGGCGGCGGTCTTTATGACTTCCTTAACGTCTGTCAGGCCGTCCATGCTGGACATCTTGGTATGAAGATGCAGCTCTACGCGCTTCTCCTCGGACTTGTCCGTGCGCACCGCTCTTGGCTCCCAGCCCACGTCCCGCGGAAATACGCACATTCGCCTGAGCCACTGATCCATCATATACTTTCCGGAGACGATAAGTATATCCTTCTTTTTCTGTATGCCGGCTATGGTATCGACGATGCCATTCTCGCCCTCCTCGAGAAACATCTTGCAGGGCAGCGTGTTTGTATGGTCGCTTATGGCAAATGTCAGTATAGTCCTGCCGTTTTTCTGCTTTGTAGTCTCCAGGGTTAGTATCTCGCCCTTTATTGTGACGTAGCCCATAGTCTCGTCCACGTCGCGCTGCTGGATTATGGCGGCCTTTTTTATGGGCTTGCCATATATCGCATCCGTCCTGTCGGGAAGTGCCTTTTTCTTGGCCTCCGCAGCCTTTTTAGGCTGCCAGGAGGGCCGTTCCTCTTCCTTGGGCAGCGTCAGCTCCATGGTATCGTCCGCGGTAAGCTCTATGTCAGTCTCTATGCCGTACCGATCGAGGTAATATGATTTTACCGTTTCCCTATGTCTCGGATCCGAGACCAGCTCGAACACCTGCCTGGGTATCTTTACCTTGATCGTGCCGCTCTCATAATCCCAGACGGAGCTGTGTATCGCGGGGCGGCATACCGGAAGTATGTCGCACCATGTCTTTTTGAGTATGTTCAGCGTATCCTCGTCGCAGGCGGACAGCAGCGCCGAAAGCCCGCCGCACCTGATTATTACCTTTGTGCGGCAGCCCGGCATGAGGGCGCAAAGCTCCCTCTCAAGACAGGCTATGTTTTCGGCGCTGGTTATATGGCCGCACCGTACGGTAACAGTCAGCAGATTTTCACGCTTGTTCAGTCCGGCATCTGTTATCTCGCCGTCTCCAAGGCCGTATTTTTCAAATATAGTCAAAAGCTTCTGTTCCATAGTCTATTCCATCATGGCCTTCGCCTCGGCTATGAGTTCGTCTACAGCGGCCTCCAGAGGAACTGTCCTGAAGAGCTTGCCGCCCTTGAACAGGGCGCAGCCGCCCTTGCCGAAGGCCACGCCTATATCGGCTTCAGCCGCTTCGCCGGGGCCGTTTACAATACAGCCCATCACGGCAACTTTAAGGTACTTCCCCTTGGGTATCAGGCTGGAAAGCTCATGCTCCACCCTGTTGGCGGCGCTGAGAAGATCGGTGCAGGTTCTGCCGCAGGTTGGGCAGCTCACTATTTCCACTCCTTCTTTTCTGAGGCCCATGGCCTTCAGTATCTCCTTCGCTGCGTAAACCTCCTGTACAGGGTCGCCGGTCATGGATACGCGCATGGTATCCCCTATGCCGTCCATAAGAAGGGCGCCCATGGCGGCCGCAGCCTTTACAAGGGCCATTTCACCGCCGCCAGCTTCCGTAACACCTATATGCAGGGGGTAATCGCACTCCCTGCTCATAAGCCTGTAAGCCTCAATTGTATCCGGCACGTTGGAGGATTTAATAGATATGACCATGTCATAATAGCTCTGTTTTTCCAGCATGCGGACGTGCTTCAGCGCGCTCTCAACCAGCGCCTCCGGCTTTGGGCCTCCGTACTTTCGGAGAAGCTCCTTTTCCGCAGAGCCGCCGTTTACCCCTATGCGCATGGGAACATGATGGGCCTTGGCGCAATCCACCAGCCTTTTTACGTTTTCCTCTCCGCCTATGTTGCCGGGATTGAAGCGCAGCTTGTCCACGCCGTTTTCCATGGCGGCTATGGCGAGCCTCCAATCAAAATGTATATCCGCGACGAGTGGTATGTGTATCCTGCTCTTTATCTCGGATATTGCCTTTGCACATGCCTCATTGTACACGGAAGAGCGGACTATCTCGCAGCCCGCCTCCTCAAGGGCCAATATCTGATCGGCGGTGGCTATTGCGTCCGCCGTGTCTGTATTGGTCATAGACTGTATGGTGACGGGGGCGCCGCCTCCTATCTGCACCGCCCCTGCCATAACTTTTCTTGTTTTTTTCATCCTTCCCCCACAAATCGGTCTGCCGCTATGCGGCTAAAACAGCTTTCTTACGTCCATTACCGTAAGCAGTATCATAAGGCTGAAGAGCAGCACCAGCCCCGCCATATGTATCATTCCCTCCTTCTCGGGAGGTATGGGCTTGCCGCGAACCGCCTCTATGACCATGAACAAAAACCTTCCCCCGTCCAGCGCCGGAATTGGCAGTATGTTCATTATGCCAAGGTTGATGCTGATAAGCACTCCGAGACGCAGCACCACCTCAAAGCCGGCCCTCACCGCCTGACCTATTATGCTTATGGTTCCCACCGGCCCGGCGACATCGTCCGAGGTAACGCTTCCTGTGAACAAGCCGCCCAGCACCTTGAACATCTCTTTTACAATATAGCAGGTGTAACGTACCGAATTTGTCGCAGCCTCAAGCAGGCCGTAGCGCAGCCTTTCGGGGGAGATGTATATCCCCAGCCTATTGCTTCCGCTTTCGGGATCGTATATATCGTGGGCAGTAAGAGTCACGTCCATGCCGTCACGTCGTACGGTAACCTCTATTCTCGCAGGATCAGCCTGCTGTATGTAATCCGTGCATTCCGCATAGTAGGTTATGCTTTTGCCGTCTATCTCGGTTATGATATCGCCTACCTGTATGCCCGCGGCCTCCGCAGGGGTGTTCTCTGCGGTAAAGTCGTTTATCATCGGCATATACTCGCCGTAGGTCATAAGTATGATCACGGCCAGCACCACTGCCAGAAGTATATTCATAAACGGGCCGGCCAGCACCACTATCAAGCGCTTCCAGACCGGCTGCGCATTGAAGCACTCGGGATCGGATACACCTTCATCCTCACCGTGAAAGGCACATAGGCCGCCTATGGGCAGCGCCCGGATCGCGAAGCGGGTACCGTTTTTCTCCTTGCTGCACACCACAGGGCCCATTCCTATGGCGAACTCGTCTATTCTGAAGCCAAGCTTTTTGCCCGCGTAAAAATGCCCAAGTTCGTGTACGAATACCAGCACCGTAAGCACCAGCAGCGCGCCAACAATTGACAACAGCGTCATTTATGCGTTTCCTTTCTCAAATGCAAGCTTCCTCGCCTGCCTGTCTGTTTTTATTATGTCCTCAAGGGAGAGTATATTCCCCCTGTCCGCCCTGCTCATGGCGTATCCGACCACGTCGGCTATCTCGTCAAAGCGTATCTTGCCTCGTATGAACATATCCACCGCCGCCTCGTTTGCGCCATTATACACTATGGGCAGGTTTCTTCCTTCGCGCAGCGCCTCATACGCCATGGGTATCGCCGGAAATTTATCGGTATCAGGCGCATAAAAGCTTATTTTGCCCATGTCCTCAAGGCGAAGCCTTCCAAACTCGCCGGGAGTCCTCTCCGGGTATGTCAGCGCATATTGTATTGCAAGCCGCATATCGGGCCTGGATAATTGTGCCATATTGCATCCGTCCGTGTATTCCACCATGGAATGCACTATGGACTCCGTGTGTACCAATACGCTTATCCTTTCCCCGGGTATGCCGAAAAGATAGCTCGCCTCCATTATCTCGAGGCCCTTGTTGAAAAAGGAGGCGGAGTCTATAGTGATCTTTCTGCCCATTTTCCAGGTTGGGTGATGCCCTGCCTGCTCCGGCGTGACGGTTTTGAGCTGTTCCTTTGTATATTCCCTGAAGGGACCGCCGGAGGCCGTAAGTATGAGCCTTTGTATCTCGCCGTGGTTTCCCGCCGCCATGCATTGGAATATGGCGCTCTGTTCGCTGTCCACCGGTATTATGGCACCGCCCTTTTTCAGCGCGGCATTTACCAGGTCGTGAGCGCAGACGATGCTTTCTTTGTTTGCAAGGGCAACGGTTTTGCCCGCTTCCAGCGCTGCAAGCAGCGGCTTCATTCCTGAAAAGCCGCTTATGCCGTTTACTATTATGTCGGCGCCCTCATAGGCCGCCGCTTCCAGCACCGCCTGTTCACCGCCGGCTATTTTTGCCTTTATTCCGCTTTGCCTGAGCTTATCCGCCGCAGCCTCGTCCGCCATGGCAATATAATCCGGGCGGAATTCCTCCGCCGCTTTAAGCATGGCGTCGGCATCTCTGCCCGCGCAAAGCACGGCCGCCCGGAATTTATCCGGATTAGCCCTGATAACGTCAAGGGTCTGCCTGCCTATGGAGCCTGTGCAGCCCAAAACAGCTATATTCTTCATTATCTATTGCATTCCTTTAGCCCAGCATACTGAGCCATACGTAACACAGCACCACCGGTGCGCACATGAGCACACTGTCCAGCCTGTCTATCACCCCGCCATGGCCGGGAAATATATTGCCGTAATCCTTTGCCCCTGCCCAGCGCTTTATGACGGACGCAAACAGGTCGCCTATCTGCCCTACCCCGCCGCAGATAATACCTACGAGCAGCATGGGAAGTATGGGCAGGCGCAGCCCCCATATGAATTGCAGCAGGAAACATACAAAGCCGCCCAGCAGGCCGCCAAGAAAGCTTCCATAGCTTCCCTCAACCGTCTTATGAGGACTTATCTCGGGGCAAAGCTTTCGCTTGCCCATTGAGGAGCCTATGTAATAGGCCAGCATGTCGCCCATGAGCGGGCATATGAATACCAGCGGCAGACCCACGTTTTTGGGCGATACGAGCCCGTCGGCGGGCATTATCAGCGCCAGCATCCCAAACAGCGACATGGGGTATATGAGCATGAACGCGGAGTAGATGCTTTCCTCCGTGGTGCGCAGCTTATTGAATAGCCTCTCCGCCGCAATGAGCATCAGGCACAGCGCCCCGAGGAGCATTATGGCAGTAGCGGCGCTCATCCTCGCCGCCAGGGCCGCCGGAAATGAGGCTACGGGGAAGCACAGCGCCGCAAAGATGTATGCGGGCGCCGCGAATATATTCTTTTCCGTCTTTTTATAGATCATGTTTGACATTTCATATACCGCTATCACTGCCGCCACGGTAAATACCACGGTGCGGAATATGCTGCCGAGAGCCACTATGCCCACGAAAAGCAACCCCAGCAACGCGCCTACTATTACTCTGGTTTTCCTGCCGCTATCCATTACGCCGCTTCTCCTTTTTTATGATTTATTCCGTCACCGCGCCGAACCTTCTGGTGCGCCGTTGGTATTCCCTTATGCAGTCCGCATATTTTTCGTCCGTAAGCTCGGGAAATGTCACGTCCGTGAACACCAGCTCAGCGTATGCCGCCTGAAGCAGCATGAAGTTGGATAACCGCTGCTCTCCCGCCGTACGAATTATCAGGTCAAGATCCGGCAGCCCTGCGGTATACAGGGCGTTCATAAGATCAGCTTCGTCTACGGGCTTTCCGCGCTCAATAAGGGTATTGCAGGCGCGTACCACCTCTGCCCTGCTGCCGTAGTTCAATGCAATATTGAGCTTCAGGCCGGTATTGTTTCTGGTTTTGTACATGGCCTCGTCCGTCTCCTGGCCCATTTTTTCCGGAAATGCGGACATGTCGCCCATTATGCGTATGCAGACGTTGTTTTTGTCCAATTCGCCCAGCTCGCTTATAAAGTATTCCAGAAAAAGATCGAACAGCGCCCCTATCTCTTCCTTGGGCCGCTTCCAGTTTTCGGTGGAAAAGGCGTACAGCGACAGCACCTCAATACCTATATCCGATGAAAAACGTATAAGCCCCCGCAGCCGTTCCATTCCTGCCCGGTGGCCAAGCTTTCTCGGCAGGCCCCGCCGCGTGGCATAACGGCCGTTGCCGTCCATTATTATGCCTATATGCCGTGGCAGTTCCGGCGCCAAGCCTGCGCTTTGAGGCTGTATCTTTGCCATTGTGTAAAAATATCCTCCGATACAAAAGGGGATGCGGAACTAACCGCTATCCCCCATATTCGCAGTCTGTTTTGAACAGGGCCCATATGAGCTCAACCGCATTGCCATCAGTACGCTGCCTTATCACCCGTTTTTCGTTGCCGTTAAGTCCCTTGCGGCTGCGGGTCTCTACGTACCTCACGCTGTATCCTTCGGCTTCCAGCAGCTCCTTCGCCCTTCCAAGCTCGTATCCAAGTACGGATATCAAACCGTCATTATCTCCTTTTCCTTATCGGCAATGACCTTGTCAATGTTCTTTATGAACTCATCGGTAGCCTTCTGGGCCTGCTCTTCCTGGCGCTTCTGGTCGTCCTCAGTTATATCGCCGTCCTTCTTGGCCTTCTTAATGGTATCGATGGCGTCGCGGCGGATAGAACGTATAGCTACCTTAGACTCCTCGCCCTTCTTGCGCACCAGCTTTACAAGCTCCTTTCGGCGCTCCTCGGTGAGCTCCGGGAATACGAGACGAATGAGGCGGCCGTCGTTGCTGGGGTTAATGCCCAGGTCGGACTTCTGTATAGCCTTCTCTATTTCCTTTATCATAGTGGCGTCATATGGGGAGATGACCAGCAGCCTCGCTTCGGGGGAGGATATATTGCCCAGCTGGTTTATCGGCACCTGAGAGCCGTAATAGTCAACCATTATGCGGTCAAGGGCCTGGGGGTTCGCACGCCCGGCCTTGAGGGTTCCGAGGTCACGCTCCAAAGCGGCTACGGTTTTGGTCATTTTTTCTTTTGCGGTTGCGACAGCGTCCATATTTGAACCTCCTGAAAGTTTATCTTATAAAAAGCTCAGCTATATTTTACAGGAAATGCCTGTTTCGCACAATCCCCAATTAGAGATTGTTCACAGTATCGCCCGCTTTATACCTTACTTCACGTTGTCTATC
>OHAF01002151.1_pt1 | contig 15704 bp, 18 predicted proteins | sample 1577041 | NCBI WGS metagenome assembly OHAF01 (sample SAMEA3541495, study PRJEB24748) | human gut metagenome | biome: human gut; feature: human-associated habitat; material: faeces | place: China | collected 2012
ACTTCTTATGCAGATACGATTCTTGATTTCTTCACAACCTGCGTTCCGTATTATATTGAGAAACATAGAGGGTCTTGATAGGAGCAGTAAAGCCGATACAGGAAATGAATCCTGCACCGGCTTTATTTTCTTCTATCCCTTTCTTTTATAACTTTCGAGAGCATATACATCATCCAGCATGTCGCCAATACCAGATAAGTGCCCACTATCAGTATTGCTAAAAGAGTTCCCTGTAAATAAACAGAATCCTCCACTGTTACGGCAACAATATAACTATCGTCCCGTCTCGTCATACATCTACAGTGTTTCCCATCTATTTTAACATGCTTAACAACTACTTGATTCTTGTCTACCTGTTCAGACGATATCCCGATTGCATCAAGTTTCTCTCGTATTTCCATCAACACGGTTCATTTCCAAATAGATGAAAAACGGTTGAGAATTTGTAGGTTCTATGATAAGATATTAACTGTGTCTGGAATACAGATACAATTGTTCCCTTAGTTAAATGGATATAACGAGGTCCTCCTAAGCGGCAGATTGTTCGATTCCTTCGAGCCTTGAAAATTGCATAAAACTTATAAATGTCTCAGTAGCTCAGCTGGATAGAGCACACGCCTCCTAAGCGTGGGGTCGGAGGTTCAAATCCTCTTATGGACGCCAGTGAACAACGCCGAAAGCCTTTGTTTTCAAGGGTTTTCGGCTTTTCTTATATAAAAAGCTACGAAAAAGCTCTTTCACTGTATGAGATAAAATTCTACTCCAAAATTTGATTTTTGACAACCCCTCCAGAATCGAACGGTTGTTATAAGACAAAATCGCCAGCTAATTTTTAGCAGAAAACGGGCTGTTCTTGCTAATGAAAATGCCCTTCCTGCTAATCAGCCCCAAAATCGTGCCAAAAATCCAGCTAATCAAAAAAGGCGGATGTTTTGAATACCATGCAGTTATAGCAGATAAAATTAAATATCGTTATGTACATAGAGCGTCTATTTGCCCCGCATTGGGGATGGATAGGCGCTCTTTTTTTATGCCCAAACCCATGGGCAAATACAAGAGATTGGAGGTGTTTTATTTGAGCAAGCCTGTTTATACCGCAGACAAGCCGAGCGACTGTCATTACTGCTACTTCTGGACGAATGGCAGAAAGGGCTGCCGTCTGGGTAGAAATAATTGCTACTACTTAATCTCTTTGCCGCCGAAACCCAAGTCGGAATGTGATGGCTGTCCCTATGGGCGAGATCACCCGTGCATTGGTTGGTGTACGAAGAAGGTTATGCGTGAAGTGGGGCTTCGTTGATATGGATGTGTATGAACAGGAATACCGCTTCTACTATTTTGCCCGATGTCCTTACGAAAAGACGGATACGACTTTCCGCAGCATTCCGCTGACAACAGAAAGTTTTCCGCAGAAAGAAGGTGGTGAAGCCGTGTGAGTTTTGATTATTTTTACGGTCAGCAATCCGATCTATTCACATTCTATCGAGTTCCGAAGGTGTTGTTCACGAACGAGAGGTTCTGGAATATTTCTGCCGATGCCAAGATGCTGTATGGCATTTTGCTTGACCGCATGAGCCTGTCTGCCAAGAATGGTTGGATAGATAAAAACGGTAGAGTGTATATCATTTTTACAATCGACGAAGCGAAGATGGCTCTGAACTGTGCTGAACAAAAGGCTATCAAGCTGCTCAGTGAACTTGAGAAGAAAGCAGGATTGATTGAACGTAAGCGCCAGGGTTTGGGAAAGCCCAACCTGATCTATGTGAAGAACTTTATCTCTGCTGTGGATTCACAACTCTTGAATTGTGAAAATCACAATTCTGGAACAATGGAAATCACAACTCAAGAACTTCCGAAATCACAATGTAATAATACTGATATTAAAAATACTGAATTTAGTGATACTGATTCTATCTTTCCTTCCGGAAATGGTGGAATGATGGACGAGAATGACCGGTATCAAGAATACTTTGATTATTTCTCGGATCAGCTCAGTATGGATTTGTTGAAGAAGGATTACCCTTACGATTCCGAAATGCTGGATAACATTCTGGAGTTGATCGTTGAAACAGTTTGCACGAAGCGACCGTTGATTCGCATTGGTGCAGAGGAGCGTCCGGCAGAAATTGTCCGCAGTCGGTTTATGAAACTGAATGCCGAACACATTCGATATGTTATGGACTGCTTCAAGGAGAACACCACAAAGATTAGAAATATCCGTCAGTATATGCTGACTACGATATACAATGCGCCGACGACAATAGACACCTACTACGATGCTCTTGTTCGGCACGATATGTCACACGGATATTTGGAAGGAGGATTTAAGAAATTGAAAATGAAGCGAGAGGAAGGAGAGTGACGATAAATGTCGAAAAAAGCAACCATCATTGCGGTGGTCAATCAGAAAGGAGGCACTGGAAAGACCACCACCACCGAGAATCTGGGCGTTGGCTTGGCTCTTGAAGGAAAAAAGGTGCTTCTGGTAGACACCGATCCCCAGGCTTCCCTGACGGTCAGTTTGGGCAATCCCTGCCCGGATGATCTGTCTCCGACACTTTCCGATCTGATGGGAAAGATTATGATGGAAAACCCTATTACTCCCGATGAAGGGATTCTTCATCATCCGGAGGGCGTTGATTTGGTGCCGTCCAACATCGAACTCTCAGGTATGGAGGTAGCACTGGTCAATGCCATGAGCCGGGAAACCATTCTCCGGCAATACCTGGATACAGTCAAACAGAATTATGATTACATTCTTCTTGACTGTATGCCGTCTTTGGGTATGCTGACCGTCAATGCGTTGGCAGCTGCCGACAATGTGCTGATACCGGTTCAGGCAGCATACCTTCCTGCAAAGGGTCTGGAACAGCTGCTTGGAACCATCAACAAGGTCAAGAGGCAAATCAACCCGAAACTGAGGATTGAAGGGATTCTTCTGACGATGGTGGACAGCCGCACCAACTACTCCAAAGACATCAGCAATCTGATTCGGGAGAGCTACGGCGGAAAGCTGAAGGTTTACAAGACCGACATTCCCCGCTCTGTCCGTGCAGAGGAAATCAGCGCAGAGGGAACCAGTATCTTCAAGCATGATCCCAAAGGCAAAGTTGCCGAAGCCTATAAAATTCTGACGAAGGAGGTGTTAAACAATGCAGAAAAAAGGCGCAAACATCAGCTTGAAGGGGTACGATGATATTTTCTCCACCGATCAATCCAGAGCTGAAGCCCAGCAGGAGCGTGTGCAGGAAATTCCGCTTTCTGAGCTACACCCCTTTGAGGGACACCCCTTCCGTGTGGTTGATGATGAAGAAATGATGAAAACGGCAGAGAGCGTCCGAGATTTCGGAGTTCTCACTCCTGCGATTGTCCGTCCTGACCCCGACGGTGGTTATGAAATCGTTTCTGGTCACAGGCGGCACCGGGCATCGGAGCTTGCGGGTAAGGAAACCATGCCTGCGATTGTTCGTGACCTGGACGATGATGCAGCCATTATTTTGATGGTTGATGCGAATTTGCAGAGGGAGAGTATCCTGCCGAGTGAAAGAGCATTTGCTTATAAGATGAAGCTGGATGCGATTAAACATCAAGGTCAACGCACCGATTTAACTTCATCCCAAGTTGGGATGAAGTTGCAGGCAATGGATATAGTCGGTCAGGAGGCAGGAGAAAGCAGAAATCAGGTACACCGTTATATCCGTCTGACCGAACTGATTCCGGAACTGCTGGATATGGTAGATACGGGTCAGATCAAATTCAATCCTGCGGTGGAGCTTTCCTATCTGGCAAGTGAAGAACAGAAGGATTTTCTTTCTGCAATGGATTATGCTCAAGCAGCTCCTTCCCTTTCGCAAGCACAGCGAATTAAAAAGCTCGCACAGGAGGGCGAGTGTACGCTGGATGCGATGTGCGAGATTATGAATGAAATCAAGAAGGGAGAGCTGGACAGAGTAACCTTCAAAACGGATTCGTTGCGAAAATACTTCCCGAAGTCCTATACCAACAAGCAGATGGAGGATAAAATCATTCAGCTTTTGGAGCAATGGCAGAAAAAAAGAGAAAAATCAATGGAAAGGTAAGGTAAAAAATGTTTACACCCAAAAACATTCAGGGCGCTTTGGAAGAACTCTACGACCTTTGCGATCCTGATTATATGGTAGATATGCTCGTAAACTACAGTGAGGAGTTCGATGATATTTCTCCTGCGCTTCTGGCAAAGTCGTTTCAGAAAAATGCCGAGATGATTAGCGAGTATCGAGTATTGTCCTCTGCTGGTGAGGGTATCGACTATCAGGGAAAGGTACTTCTGAACAGCAGAGCCGTGCGGCTTCTGTCCTATGTAGAAGATATGAGCGGCGATGAAAAAGTTCGCACGATTCAGAGCAAGGAGCTGTGGTTAGCAGAAGATATGACATTCTATGTGGTGTCCTGTATGTCTACGATCACGATGGACAAGGAAGAAGCCATTTGTCTTAACGAACACCGCAGCGTGGTTACTACGGTGGAATGCGAGGACGATATTTTCTTCGACATGGGTTCCCTGATTTGCGAACTGGACGATATTTGCTTGTTCGAGCTTTTAGCCGATGTGGATGCGACTATTTATGAACTGTAACAGGTTCATGGATGGTCGCTTTTCTTATTTCCAAAGAAACGGAGGTATCGAAACTTGAAAGAATACGATGTGAAGATCACCGAAACCTTGGAGAAAACGGTTACGGTGCAAGCAGAATCTCACGATGCGGCAGAGGAACAGGTTAGAGCCGCTTATTACAATTCGGAGTACATTCTGGACTCCGAAAACTTTACCGGTGTTGCGTTCGGCACGACCGAGGAACGGGAGGTTCAGAAAGAACAGGCAGATACCATGAATGTGTTGCTGGTAAAGCCGTTCATGTATCCGCAGGCTGTGCAGATCGGCTGTGAGCTGGAGGATTTGCAGAAAGCCGTAGGTGGCGATATTGAGGCAACTTATCCGTTCAATGAGCCGGTTGCACTGGTGATGCACGACGAAGGTAAACTCGTAGGCAAAGAACTGAACCGTGCGCTGCGTGATGATGACGGCGATATTTATGACATTATCGCCGGTGATTTTCTGGTTGTGGGATTGGGCGAGGATGATTTTTGTTCTCTGTCCCCGGAACTGATGAAGCAGTTTGAGGAACACTTTCATCAGCCTGAGACTTTTGTACGCATGGGGCGCAGCATTATGGCGCTTCCCCTGCCGGATGACATGGTGAAGAAAGAAGATGCACCTGTCAAAGCTGATTCGGTTCCCCACAAAAGTAACCCTGACCGAGATGTTCTGTAAGGAGGTTCTTATGCAAAGAAATTCGACGATTGGAGAGCTGATGGAGCGAAAGCGGATTCAGGATGGTGCCAAGGAGTACCAGGGACATACCTATATGGACTTGGCACGATTTGATGACGCCACCAAGCACATGATTATTTTCGATGTGCTGACCGATGAATCGCCTGTCGGTTGGAAAGGCGAAAGAAATCGCCTGTATTTGAGCGATGTGGGTTATCAGAAGGCTCTGGATAACCAGAAAGCTGGCAATATCAAGATTATCAGCCATGCCGCAGTTGCCAAGGGCAATCTGTATTACGACCACAGAGATATGGCACGATAATCTGTTCACTCTACTGCTTGCAGGAGGTGATGAATCATGCAGGAAGAAGTTGAAAACAGAACAGTAAACCTGGCGATCAGCACAACCAAGCTGACGGGGCGCACTATCATTGCCGGTATCCGCAAGTATTTGCAGCACCGGGAAAAAGTGAAGATGAAAAAGGCACGAGACCCTGCCGTTCATGGAAAGCAATCCGTGAAACAGCTTTTGGGACAGAATCAGGGTGCTACGAATGTTGAGATCGACAAAGAGAGTATCCGTGATTTTGAAAAGCTCGCCAAGAAGTATGGCGTGGACTTTGCCGTAAGAAAAGATAAGTCCGTTGATCCTCCCCGGTTTCTTGTTTTTGTCCGTTCTAAAGATGCAGATGCTTTGGATGCAATCTGCAAGGAACATCAGGCAAGGGCATTAACCAAGAATGAAAAGCCGAGCGTTCTGGCGCAGCTGAAGAAGTTCAAGGAAATTGTCGCAGCGATTCCGAAGAAGGTTCGAGAGAAGAAACAGGAGCGTGATCTGTGATGGATAAGAGAAAAATGAAAAAGCTCCTGATTCTGAATTTACCGTATTTTCTGGTAGGGTTGTTCGCTACGAATTTAGGAGAAGCATGGAGATTGGCTGAGGGGGCAGATTCATCTGCGAAAATCCTCAGCTTTTTTCATGCCCTTCCGATAGCCCTGAACAATCCGTTTCCCAGCTTTCACCCGTTGGATTTGCTGATTGGTATTCTCTGCGGCGCAGGACTTCGGCTGGCTGTCTATCTAAAAGGCAAAAACGCAAAGAAGTACCGACACAATGTTGAGTACGGTTCTGCTCGTTGGGGAACGGCAAAAGATATTGAGCCGTTTATTGCACCAAAGTTCGAGGACAATGTGATCCTGACGAAAACGGAGCGGCTGATGATGAGCAATCGCCCGAAGAATCCTGCCAATGCCCGAAATAAGAATGTTCTGATTATCGGCGGTTCGGGTTCCGGTAAAACTCGCTTTTGGTTGAAGCCAAACCTTCTCCAGATGCACAGTTCCTATGTGGTCACTGACCCGAAAGGCAGCATCGTGATTGAGTGCGGCAACGCCCTTTTGAAGCATGGCTACACCATCAAGATTTTCAACACCATCAACTTTCAGAAGTCGATGCACTATAACCCATTTGCCTATATCCATTCAGAAAAAGACATTCTGAAACTGGTGACAACGCTGATTGCCAACACAAAGGGTGATGGAAAAGCCGGTGATGAGTTCTGGACGAAGGCGGAAACGCTGCTCTACTGTGCCTTGATCGGATATATCCACTATGAAGCTCCGGTTGAGGAACAGAATTTCTCCACCCTGATTGAGTTCCTGAACGCAATGGAGGTGCGGGAAGATGATGAGGAGTTCCAGAACCCGGTGGATCTGATGTTTGAAGCCCTGGAAAAGAAAAAGCCGAATCACTTTGCAGTCCGTCAGTATAAAAAATACAAGCTGGCTGCCGGCAAGACCGCTAAGTCGATTTTGATTTCCTGCGGCGCTCGTCTGGCTCCTTTTGATATTCAGGAGGTCAGAGATGTGACTGCCTATGACGAGTTGCAGTTGGATACTCTCGGAGATAAGAAAACGGCGCTCTTTCTGATTATGTCAGATACGGATGCGACGTTTAATTTTTTGATCTCCATGATTTACACACAGCTGTTCAACTTGTTGTGCGAGAAAGCAGATGATGTGTACGGCGGCAGACTGCCGGTTCATGTGCGCTGCTTGATTGATGAGATGGCAAACATCGGTCAGATTCCCAATCTGGAAAAACTGGTAGCGACAATCCGAAGCCGTGAAATATCGGCTTGCCTTGTTCTCCAGGCACAATCACAGCTGAAAGCCATTTATAAAGACAATGCCGATACCATCATCGGCAACATGGATTCCCGAATTTTCCTGGGTGGTTCTGAGCCAACCACGCTCAAAGAACTGAATCAGGCATTGGGAAAAGAAACTATCGACACCTACAACACCTCCAACACCAGAGGTAACAGCCCGTCTTACGGCTTGAATTATCAGAAGTTAGGCAAAGACCTTGCGAGCGTAGATGAGCTTGCGGTTCTGGATGGCAGCAAGTGTATTTTGCAGTTGCGTGGTGTCAGACCGTTTCTTTCTGACAAGTACGATCTGACGCAGCACCCCAATTATAAGTACACATCAGACTTTGATAAGAGAAATGAGTTCAACATTGAGCAGTTTCTGAGTCGAAGGTTGAAGCTCAAGGCAGGTGATGAGTTTGTGGTAGTCGATGCGGATTAAGGAGGTTTCTGTTTGGAAAATCTGAAAACGGTATCTGCCCTGGTTAAGAACATCTTGGAACACGACCACAAGGCAAGAAATACCGACAATCATTTGTACCTGATGGTACTGGAACACTATTCCGGTCTGCGTGGCATCGACATTCATGCCATGACGGTTCCTGTGTTTTTGAAGGAACTGGATAGACGCAGCTTTCCGGGGTTTGAAACTGTCCGCAGAAGCAGACAGAAAGTGCAGGCAACCTACCCTGACCTTGCTCCCAGTGAAGCCGTAGGCAAGCGCAGAGCAAAAAATGAGGTTGTATATCGAGAATTTGCAGAAAGCGAGGTGTAAAAAAAATGACTTGGTGGATCACGGATACCTCTATTGGGCAGCGATTGAAGTTCGTTAGACGATTTCGCCGCCTTACCCAGAAAGAGCTTGGACTCCTGATGGGGTATTCCGAGAAAACAGCGGATGTCCGTATTGCTCAGTATGAGAAAAACGCTCGAACCCCTAATGCAGAAACCACAGCGAAACTCGCAGAGGTTCTGAAGGTTTCACCTGTCGTTTTTTCACCGACAATCTGTGCTTCTCGTGAAGATTTGTTGCAGTCAATGTATTGGCTGTTTCTTATGAAAGGTGGTGGTGATATATATGATTGTGAAACTGAATATGCAAGAAGCAGAATGGAACAGAAACTTGGCGTGATAACCGTCGAGGAGTTCCTTGAAAAGATTCTCGTAAACTAAGCCTTCCGTCCGGTTTTGATGCCGGTAGTACGGAGGGCTTTTTCTATTCTCAAAACAATTTCAAATTTTAGGAGGAAAATATTATGGCATTTTTCAATAGCGCAGTAACCGTTCTTCAGACTCTCGTTATCGCTCTGGGCGCAGGTCTTGGCATCTGGGGTGCAATCAATCTGCTTGAGGGCTACGGCAACGATAACCCCGGCGCAAAGTCCCAGGGCATGAAGCAGCTCATGGCTGGCGGCGGTGTTGCCCTCATCGGCACCACCCTTGTACCTCTGCTCTCCGGACTGTTCGGTTAATCACAAAACAAGGAGGTAATCGCCTTTGGACAGCATACTCCAACAGATCACAGACTGGCTGAAAGAAATGCTCGTTTCAGCTATTATGGGAAATCTGTCGGGGATGTTTGAGTCCGTCAACAACCAGGTTGGCGAGATAGCAACCTCCGTTGGCATGACCCCGGCGAATTTTTCGCCGGGTGTCTTTGCCATGGTACGAAACATCTCCGAGTCAGTGATTATCCCAATCGCAGGCTTGATTCTGACCTTCATTGCCTGTTATGAGCTAATTCAGATGATTATTGACCACAACAATCTGGCAAATTTTGAAACCTGGATCTTCTTCAAATGGGTGTTCAAGACTTTTGTTGCGGTCATGTTAATCACAAACACATTCAATATCACGATGGCTGTGTTTGATGTGACACAGCACGTTATAAACGCAAGCGCCGGTATCATATCCGGAAATACTGCCATAGATGCTTCGGCATTGGAAACAATGGAAGAAACGCTGATGGCAATGGATTTGGGTCCTTTGCTCGGCTTGTTCCTGCAATCCTTTATCGTGCAGGTCACGATGTCCGCTTTGGCAATCATCATCTTTGTGATCGTCTACGGTCGAATGATTGAAATTTATCTGATGGTCAGCCTTGCCCCGATTCCGCTTTCCACTTTTGGAAACAGAGAACAGAGCAATATCGGACAGAATTATCTGCGTTCGCTGTTTGCAATCGGATTCCAGGGATTCCTGATTATGATCTGCGTGGGCATTTATGCGGTGCTGATTCAGTCTATCGCATTCAGTGATGACATCATCGGTTCTATCTGGGGTGTTATGGGCTACACCGTCCTTTTGTGCTTCACCCTGTTTAAGACTGGTTCGCTTGCGAAGGGTGTATTCAGCGCTCACTAAGGGAAGGAGGAAATTGTTTGGCAGCGTATATTCCCGTACCTCGTGACCTGACGAGGGTAAAAACAAAAGTGTTCTTCAATCTGACGAAACGGCAGTTACTTTGCTTTGGTGCGGCGGCGCTCATCGGAGTGCCGATTTTCTTTCTGGTCAAAGCAACCGGAAATGTGAGCCTTGCAGCACTGTCCATGATGATCGTCATGTTACCGTTGTTCTTTCTGGCAATGTATGAAAAGGATAGTCAGCCGTTGGAAGTGGTTGTAGAACACTTCATTCAGACCAAATTCGTTCGTCCCAAGGTTCGCCCTTATCAGACGGACAACTATTATGACGCTTTGATGCGTCAGTACAAACTGGAAAAGGAGGTTGAACGAATTGTTTTTCAAAAAGAAGCCACAGGCAAGAAACATCAAAATGCCTGCAAATCTGAATCGGAAGCAGCAGCGAGAAATTAAAGCTGTTGTGGAACGGGCAAAGAAGGACAACGGTATTCCGCAGACTGCACAGCAGTCCATTCCCTTTCAGAGAATGTTCCCGGATGGCATCTGCCGTGTCACTGACAGTTATTACACCAAGACCATTCAGTTTCAGGACATCAACTATCAGCTGGCACAGCAGGAAGATAAGACTGCCATCTTCGATGAGTGGTGCAGTTTCCTGAATTTCTTTGACAGCTCCATTCACTTTGAGCTTTCCTTTATGAACCTGAGTACCGATGCTGAAAGCTTTGAAAAGAGTATCCGTATCCCGTTCAAGAAGGACAGCTTCAATCCCGTCCGTGCCGAGTATAGCCAGATGCTGAAAAAGCAGTTGGCGCAGGGCAACAACGGCTTGACCAAAACCAAGTACCTGACATTCGGCATTGAAGCCGAATCCATGCGGCAGGCAAAGCCGAGACTCAACCATATCGAAAACGATCTGCTCAATAACTTTCGGCGTTTGGGTGTCATTGCCACTACCATGAACGGCAAAGAGCGGCTGCATCTGATGCACTCTATGTTCCACATGGGTGATAATGATAAGTTCTTCTTCGATTGGAAGTATCTTGTGGAATCCGGGCTGTCCGTAAAGGACTTCATTGCTCCGACGGCGTTTGCCTTTAAGACCAACCGCACCTTCCAGATGGGCAGTATCTTCGGTTCGATGTCTTATCTGGCAATTACGGCATCAGACCTGTCTGATCGTATGCTGGCGGATTTTCTGGATATGGAATCCACGCAGATCGTGACCATGCACATCCAGTCGGTTGACCAGACTGCGGCGATTAAGACCATCAAGAGAATCATCACCGAGCTTGACCGTTCCAAAATCGAGGAACAGAAAAAGGCTGTGCGTTCTGGCTATGACATGGACATTATCCCATCTGACCTTGCTACCTATGGTAAAGATGCGAAGTCACTTCTGAAAGAATTGCAGAGCCAGAATGAGCGAATGTTCATGGTGACATTTCTGGTGCTGAACACCGGGCGCACCGAGCAGGAACTGGAGAACAATGTGTTCCAGGCACAGAGCATCGCCCAGAAGCATAACTGCAATCTGCGTCGTTTGGATTTTCAGCAGGAATCCGGACTGATGAGCAGCCTGCCTTTGGCACAAAACCTGATTGAGATTCGTCGTGGCCTGACTACCAGTTCCACGGCTATTTTTGTGCCTTTCACCACGCAGGAGCTGTTCCAGAATGGTGGAGAAACGCTCTATTACGGGCTGAATGCTCTGTCGAACAACCTTATCATGGTGGACAGAAAGAAGCTCAAGAACCCCAACGGACTGATTCTGGGTACTCCCGGTTCCGGTAAATCCTTTTCCGCAAAGCGTGAAATCACCAATGCGTTCCTGGTTACGGATGACGATATTATCATCTGCGACCCCGAAGCGGAATATGCGGCTCTGGTTCACAAGTTCAATGGTCAGGTGGTAAAAATCAGCTCCTCCAGTACCAACTATATCAACCCTATGGACATCAACCTGAACTACTCTGAGGATGACAACCCGGTAGCACTGAAAGCTGATTTTATCCTGTCCCTCTGTGAGTTGATTATGGGCAGTAAGGATGGCTTGCAGCCTATCGAAAAGACGGTTATCGACCGTTGTGTGCATCAGATTTACCAGAGATATTTCGACAATCCTGCCCCTGAGAATATGCCGATCCTTGAGGATTTGTATGATGCCCTTCTGAAACAGGACGAAAAGGAAGCCCACCATGTAGCGACCGCCTTGGAAATCTATGTTAAGGGTTCTCTGAAACTGTTTAACAACAGAACCAATGTGGATATTCAGAATCGTCTGGTGTGCTTCGACATTAAGGAGCTGGGCAATCAGCTGAAAAAAATCGGTATGCTGATCGTTCAGGATCAGGTCTGGGGGCGTGTAACTGCCAACCGTTCTGCCGGTAAATCGACCAGATATTATATTGACGAGTTCCATCTGCTTCTGAAGGAAGAACAGACGGCAACCTATTCCGTAGAAATCTGGAAGCGATTCCGTAAATGGGGCGGCTTGCCGACCGGTATTACTCAGAATGTCAAAGACCTGCTTCGTTCCCCGGAGATTGCCAACATCCTCGAAAACTCTGATTTCATCTATATGCTGAATCAGGCAAGCGATGACCGAAGTATTCTGGCACAGCGGTTGAACATTTCGCCGCATCAGCTGTCCTATGTAACCAACTCCGGTGAGGGCGAAGGACTTCTGTTCTATGGCAATGTGATTCTGCCGTTCATTGACCGATTCCCGACAGATCTGGAACTGTATCGCATTATGACCACGAAGTTAAACGAGGTGGCACAGGAAAAGGAGGCGTAATGTATGGCGAAAAGACCTACACGACTCCGTTTTACCGAAGATGACCTTGCAGATTCTCATGTGAAGAAAGCTGCCGACCGTGCAGATAAGGCGGTTGATAGGGCTGAAAAAGCGGCAGACAAATTGGCTTCTAAAAAGGCAAAGCCGAAGCTAAAGCTGGAAACAGATGCAGCCGGTTCCCGTAAAGCAAAGCTCCGTTTTGAAAAAGCGGAGTTTACGGAAATCGAGCGCCCATCTGTGGCAAAGCACATGGCAAGCCGTGGTGCCGCAGTCACGCTCACATCCAAAGCACATCGGGCGGTGTCAGAATATGAGGATGATAATATCGGCGTTCAGGCTGTGCAGGAAACGACCAAGGCTGTTGAATCCACTGTCTATACCGTCGATCATGCCGTTTACAGTCACAAGCTGAAAGCCTACGACAAGGCGGAAAAGCTGGTTGAGAAGTCAGATAAAGCAAATGTAAATGCCCTGTATGAGAAGTTCAAAAAGGACAACCCCGATGCCGGTTCCAATCCCTTTTCCCGTTGGCAACAGAAAAGGGCAATCAAGAAAGAATATGCTGCCGCCAAAGCCGGTAAGAATACCGCTTCGACAACGGCTTCTGCATCTAAGGGTGCAGGCAAGGCAACGGGCAAAGCAGCTCAGGGAGCCAAGAACATCACAGAAAGAGTAACGGAGTTCTGCACCACACACTCTAAAACGATTCTGTTTGTTTTGATTGCCGGACTGCTTTTTATGATACTCTCAGGGATGTTCTCGTCTTGTTCGGCTATGTTCCAAGGCGGCACACAGATCATTCTGGGAACTTCTTTTACTGCAAAAGAGGAAGATATTATTGGTGCGGACAATGATTACAAGGCTTTGGAAGCTGCGCTCCGCAATAAAATCAATAATATCGAGCGTACTCATAGCGGATATGACGAGTACCGGTATGACCTTGATGAAATCAACCACAATCCTTATGAGCTGGCGGCGTATTTGACGGTGAAGTTTGAGGATTACACCAGAGATGAGGTGCAGGCTACCCTGCAATGGCTATTTGAGCAACAATATGAGCTGACCCTGACGGAAGTAGTAGAGATTCGTACACGAACAACATCTTCTACTGATCCCGAAACGGGAGAGACAACAACAGAGGAAGAAGATTACGAATATTATATTCTGAATGTGAAGCTCAGAAATAAGGGCTTGAACAGTGTGATTTCAAATTCCGGCTTGTCGGAAGATGATATGGAGCGATATAGAATTTTGCTTCAGACAAGGGGCAACAGACCGGATATTTTCGGAAATGACATTTACGCCACCCCTGGCGGCGAGTACACCGATTATGATATTCCGGGCGAAGCGCTGACAGACACAAGATTTGCCAATATGATTCGGGAAGCTGAAAAATATCTGGGATACCCGTATGTGTGGGGCGGCAGCAGCCCGTCTACCTCCTTTGACTGCTCCGGATTTGTTTCCTATGTAATCAATCACTGCGGAAACGGTTGGAGTGTTGGTCGTTTGACCGCAAACGGTTTGATGGGCGTATGCGACATTATCCCGAAAAGCTCTGCCAAACCGGGAGATTTGATTTTCTTCCAAGGCACTTATGATACCTCCGGTGCATCACACGTTGGTATCTATGTTGGCAATGGTATGATGATCCACTGCGGAAACCCCATTTCCTACGCTTCTATCGAATCGAATTACTGGCAACAGCATTTTTACTGCTTCGGCAGAATCAGAAACTAAAGGAGGGATGGCGATTGAGTGCCAAGTTAGACAGAATAGGTGCAGACCTTGAAAAAGCCCGTAAGAAACGGGCAGAATGGGATGCTAAGGTGAAAGACCTGGAACGCAGATACCGTGAGGAGGAAAATTCCGAAATCCATGAGATGGTTCATGCTGCGAACCTGAATCCCGAACAGCTTTCCGAGCTGCTCCGTATGTTTGCTGCGGATATGGCTCCGAAGCCTGATACGATCAATACTATGAATGAGGAGGAAACGCAGAATGAGATTTAAGAAAATTGGAGCCGCATTGCTGGCGTGTGCAATGTGTTTTGGCGTGTTTTCTACAACGGCATTTGCCTATGTAGATGAAAGCGTAGCGACTGAAGAACCTGCGGTCGAAGAAAAAGTTCCCGAAACAGAGCCGGAGGAGCCGATGCTACCGCTTACTCCCGACGGCAATCTGACTTTGGTTGATGACGCTGGCTCGCCTACGAAAAGCGGAAAGCAGTTCATTACCGCTGTAACCAAAAACGGAAACTACTTCTATATCATCATTGACCGTGATGATAAGGGCGAGGAAACCGTGCATTTTCTGAATCAGGTGGATGAAGCCGACCTGCTCAAGCTGATGGACGAGGAAGAAGTTGCAGAGTTCACCAAGCCGGTTGAGGAAACAAAGCCGGAAGCGCTGCACAGGGCAGCGTCCTCAGCTATGACCGCTGGAGGCTGGGAAAAGTCTACGCAGCCATCGGAGAGCTGCCGCTTCAGCTCTCCCATCAGCCCGGCGGTGTTGGCGCCGGCCAGGTCCATTTTGTTGAGGAAGAGGAAGGTAGGGATGTGATACCGGCGCAGCAGCTGCCACAGGGTTTCGGTATGCGCCTGGACCCCGTCGGTGCCACTGATGATCAAAATGGCGTAATCCAGCACCTGGAGGGTGCGCTCCGTCTCTGTGGAGAAGTCTACGTGTCCGGGGGTGTCCAGAAGGGTCATGGACAGCGTGCCAGTCTGCAAACGGGCCTGTTTGGAGAAGATGGTGATCCCCCTGGCCCGTTCCAGGCTGTGGGTATCCAAAAAAGCATCCTGATGATCCACCCGGCCCAGCCGCTTCAACTGCCCAGTCTCATACAGCATGGCTTCCGAGAGGGTGGTTTTCCCTGCGTCCACATGGGCCAAAAGACCTACACAAATATGCTGTTTTGGCGTATTCTTTGGCAAATGGTCCATTCTGGACACCTCCTCCGACTTTCTGCATATGATTGTAGCGGGTGATATGCAGAGGGTTGTCTCAAAGTAAATTTTGAGACAAGCCCTGACGTTTTTCCAAACCATATTGGTTTAAAAAAACGGTTGATTGAACGC
>OHAF01002152.1_pt1 | contig 15702 bp, 18 predicted proteins | sample 1577041 | NCBI WGS metagenome assembly OHAF01 (sample SAMEA3541495, study PRJEB24748) | human gut metagenome | biome: human gut; feature: human-associated habitat; material: faeces | place: China | collected 2012
TGGCGCTTCCTTGCGAAAAAGCGCTGAGCCTGCTCCGCCGGAAAGCGGCACACGGAAAAAGCGCGTGGAACATTCCACGCGCTTCAGACCGTTGAAAAGGGCAAAGAGGCAAAAGAAACGTCTGGGGAAAAAGTTTGAAAAAGGGGTGGTGAACCCCTTTTTCATTTAAAATAACCCCGCGCCGTGCGCGGCGAACGGGGCCAAAGGCCCTGTGCTTTTGTCTGTTGCGGAAAGGCGCAAACTCCGTCAGTGCGCGCCGGCTTCTTTTTTGTGGCCGCGCTCCTCGGGCGCATAGCCCATCTTACGGATGCGTCCGCGCAGCCAGCCTCCTTGCAAATAGTAAAAAATGAACAGTACGCTGGTGAACACCCAGCTGGCCGGATAACTCACCAGCACGGTGGAAAGTTCGGGCCGCAGCGGAAGCAGAATAAAGATCCAAGCCACGCGCAGCACGCATACGCCGCCGCAGGTCATCAGCATCGGCGCCAGTGAGCAGCCGCATCCGCGCGCCGCGCCGGCCAGGATCTCAATGCAGACATATGTGAAGTAATACGGCACCAGCTGCCGCACCATGTCCAGGCCTATGGACACCACCTCGGCGTCCCTGGTGAACAGGCCCAGCAGATACGGCGCCAGAGAGCAGTACAGCACGCTCATCAGCACAGCGCTGCCGAAGCCAAGCGCAAGGCACACCCGTACGCTCCTGCGGATGCGGTCGTACTTCTGCGCGCCGAAGTTCTGCCCGGCAAAGGTGGTGATGGAAATACCGTACGCGCCCAATATCATCCAGAAGAAGCCGTCCACCTTGCCGTGCGCCGTCCAGGCCGCCACTGTGGCCGTGCCGAAGCCGTTGATGGCTGTTTGAATGAGGATATTGGAAATGGCGTACATGTTCGACTGCAGCCCGGCGGGCACGCCCACGCGCAGGATATCCCCCAGCAGGCGTCCGTGGAAGCGCACCTGCTTCCAATCCAGCCGGTACACGGTTTCCGCGCGCGTCAGCGACACAAGCACCAGTACCGCGCTCACGCCCTGGGAAAAGATGGTGGCCAAAGCCGCGCCCAGCACGCCCATGCCCAGCACCGCGACCAGCACAACGTCCAGAGCGATGTTCACCAGGCACGCGATGATGAGGAAGTACAGCGGGCGGCGGGTGTCGCCCACGGCCCGCAGGATGCCGGAACCCACGTTATACAAAAAGGACGGGATGGTGCCCAGCATGTAAACGCGCAGATAGGTGAGGGCAAAGTCCATGATGTCGGCCGGGGTGCCCATGGCGCTCAGCGCCCAGGGCGCGGCCGCCACGCCGACTGCTGTAAGACCAAGCCCCGCGGCCAGAGCCAGCGCCACCGAGGTATGCACCGTACCGCCGACGCTCTCTGCGTCGTGCGCACCGTACGCCTGCGCGATGACCACTGTCGTGCCGGAGGCAAGCCCCACGAACAGGTTGACGAAGAAGTTGATGAGAGAGCCCGTAGCGCCGCCCACGGCGGCCAGCGCCTGCGTGCCAACGAACTGCCCCACGATGACGGCGTCCGCCGTGTTGTAAAGCTGCTGAAAAAACGTACCGAACAAAATCGGGAAAAAGAAATACAACAGCTGCTTCCAGATCACGCCCTCGGTGATCTGGTTCACGGCCATCCCTCCGCCGATCCTTTTGATGCCCACGCCGAAATACACTCCTTTTTTTCAAAACAAGCCGATTATAGCACAACGGCGAGGGGAAGTCGATAAGCGCGGCACAGGTTTTACAAGAATGCCGCAGACCTATCCCTCGCCCAACGCTGCACCAATGCCGATATCTGCGGTGACGACCGTGCCGCATTGCTCCGCTGCCAGCCGGTGGCAGGGTTTGGGCGCGTGGAAAGCAACGGTGACATGCGCGCGCACCGCGCCTTCGGCCGTTTCGCCGGTGTCCGCACACACGCCGCTTGGTACGTCCAGCGCCAGCACAAAGCGGCCGCTGTTCAGCATTGCGGCCGCACGCTGTCCCGCCGGGCGCAGAGCGCCGTGAAAGCCCGTGCCGTATACTGCGTCCACCAGCGCGTCCGCCCGGGCGATGAACACCTCGTCCCGCAGCGTCAGGCCGTCCAGCGTCTGTATATGCACGCCCCGGTCCTGCGCGGCTTCCCGATTGGCGGCGGCGTCCGGTGTGGCCGGCTCGCCCTCGGCCAGAACGGCTATCACCTCCACACCGGCGTCTTGCAGGCGGCGCGCCGCCACAAGCCCGTCGCCGCCGTTGTTGCCCCTGCCGCAGAACACCGCCGCGGCTTTCAGGCCCGGCACGCGGGCCATCAGCTCCCGGGCGGCAGCTGTGCCCGCGTTTTCCATCATGCGCAGGTACGGGAGCCCGGCCGCGTCGGCCAGGCGCTCCAGTTCTTTCATTTGGGCAGTCGTAACTTCGTTCATTGTATCCTCCTTGCCTGCGGGCCGGGGGCCCGGCGTTTTTATCAATAGTATAGCATATATGGTTGCGCTCCGCCTGCTTTCTGTTATACTGAAAGAAAATAAAGCGGAGGTGTGGGCGGATGAAAAACCTGTTGGAGGCGGCAGAGGATTACACAAAGCAGGTGGGCTGGCGGGACCTGGCCGAGTTGAAGTGCTGCATGTGCGCTCTGGGCTTGCTGCTGGGGCTGGCCGTACCGCGCCGCTGGCGCAAAAAGGCGGGCCAGGGCGCAGCGGCGCTCTTCGCAGCCACATGCATCCCGCAGGCGGCGAAATTCCGGGCGCTGGCCGTGCGGCGCACACAGGGGACGGAGGCAAAACGGGAACGCCTCGCATTTTGCTGCAAAAAATGAGAGGACGCGCCGGGTGCGGCCCTGCTATGATGGATGCAAGGAGCTGATATGGATGGAATGGCTGGACAGAATGAACGACGCGCTGGGATATCTGGAAGCGAATTTGGCCGGTACGGCGGATATGGAGCACGCGGCACGGCTGGCGTGCTGCTCGGTCTATCATTTCGGCCGGATGTTTTCGTATATCGCAGGGGTGCCGCTCTCGGAATATCTGCGCCGCCGCAGGATGACGCTGGCCGCGTTCGACCTTCAGAACGGAGGCAGGGTACTGGATGTGGCGCTGCGGTATGGCTATGAGTCTCCGACGGCGTTTAACCGCGCGTTTCAAAGCGTGCACGGCGTTTCGCCGTCTGCAGCGCAGAGGGACGGCGCACCCCTGAAAGCGTATCCCCGTATCAGCTTCAAGATCACCGTCAAGGGGGAAGCTGAAATGGATTACCGTATCATCAAACAAGAAGCCTTCCGTATCGTGGGCGTGCGCGAACCGCTTTTGCCGGATTTCGAGGATTCGTTCCGTCGGGTGCCGGAATTTTGGGGCGAAGCGGCGGCGTCCGGCACCATACCGCGCCTGTGCCTGCTGATGGACGCCGCACCGAAAGGGATTCTGGGCGTCAGCACCTGTATGCCGGACGCGGAAAATTATTATTACATCGCTGTGGCCAGCACACGTCCTGCGCCCGAGGGAATGCACGAATATGTGGTGCCCGCCTGTACCTGGGCCGTATTTCCAGGCCGGGGTTCCATGCCCGCCGCCATGCAGGAGCTGCAAAAGCGCGTGGTTTCGGAATGGCTGCCCGGCTCGGGCTACGAGTGGGGCCAGGCGCCGGATCTCGAAGTGTACCTGGACGACGGCCTGTCCGGAGAAAGCAGCTTTGAGGTTTGGCTGCCCGTCGCAAAGCGGTAAGAGCCGTGTGCGCAGCAGGGAAACGGCGCAGCTGAGGATAGATTCCGGCCGGGCAGGAAACGCCCGGCCGTTTTTTGTCCGCGTGCCTTGATTTTCCATGGACTCCCGCTTGACGGCGGGCCCGGCGGCGTGTACAATGAAAAATTAGGATAGTATGCCGAAATGCGCGGCGGCGCGGCGCTCCACGGCAGAAAAGGGGGCGGTGCGATGCCGCGCGGAAAACGTGCGTACCGTGTGCTGCTCTGGGCCGTTTTGGCGGCGCTGCTGGCCCTGGCGGCTTTTGCCGGGTGGCGGCTGTGGCGCGTGTACGGCGACGCGGCCCGTGCGGCGCAGCTGGCGCGGGAAATGCAGCAGACGGCCGTGTCTGCTGCCGGTGAGAGCGCGGCGGGCACAGACGGGGCGGAAATGCCCGCCCATGCTTGCCCTGTGGACTTTGAGACGCTGCGCCGGGATTATCCGGCCGTGACGGCCTGGCTGACAGGCTGCGGAGGGGACATCGATACGCCTGTGGCCCAAGGGGCGGACAACATTTATTATCTGGACCATCTGCCCGACGGGACGCGGAACATGCTGGGCACGGCGTTTCTGGACAGCGCCAACAGCGCGTCCTTTTCCGACGACCAGTCTTTTATTTTCGGCCATCATATGGATACGGGCGGCGGTGTGTTCGCACCGCTGCTGCGGTATCAGAAGCAGGAATACTTTGAAAAAAATCCCACGTTCACGCTGCATACGCCCGGCGGCTGCTACACGGCCTGGGTATTCGGCGCGTTCGTGGTACAGGAGCGGGCGTACCCATACGTGCATGAGTTCACCTCTGCGGACGGGATGGCGGCATTTGCGGAGCGGGTGCGCGCGCAGTCGGATATCATCTCGCCGGTGGAACCCGCGCCGGGAGACAGGGTGCTCACATTGTGCACCTGTACGTCGAAAACAAACGACCTGCGCTATGTGGTGTGCGCGAAGCTCATCCCGCTGGCGTAAGGAAAAGCAGAAAAGCCCCGTTCCGGGGGCGTGAAAGGAGGGCTGCGGCATGCGCAGGAAAACAGAACGGCAGGGCACCGAGGCCGAGCGCCAGCTTGCATGGAGCAGGGAATACCTGCGGCGGGAAAAGCGCCGCCGCGTGCTGCGCCGCACACTGCTGATGCTGGTGCTGGCGCTTGCCTGCGCCGTGACGGTATTTGCGCTGAACGGCGGCATTCCCGCACTGCGGGTGGGTGGCGCGCCTGCCTCCGGTTCGTCTGCGGCGCAGTCCTCGTCCGCGCCGGCCGTACAGGCGCAGCCCCCGTCGTCTCAGGCGCAGCCGGAGCCGGCGGCATATACCGTCGCCTTCGACAGCCGCGGCGGAAGCGCCGTGGAGGCGCTGCAAAATGTGACGCAGGGCGCGCGCATCGCCGAGCCGTCGTCTCCGGTGCGGGAGGGCTATACGTTCGAGGGCTGGTACAGGGACGCTGCGCGGACGGACGCTTGGGACTTTGCCGCGGACACGGTGGAGCAGGATACCATTTTGTATGCAAAATGGGAGGCCGTGCCCGCGCAGGACACAACTTCCGGCGCGGCTCTGCCCCAGACGGGCGTGGCCACGGGCGCATTGCTGTGGGCGTGCGTGCTGGCTGCGGCGCTTGCGCTGGCCGCGGCGGCAGCCTTGCTGCTGCGCAGGGCTTACCGGGGCTGAATCGCAGAAGACAGGCCAAAAAGCCGCTGCAAACGCAGCGGCTTTTGTTGAAAGAAAAACGGAAAGGCGGAGAAAAGCCATGGACGCCGGATTTATAAACCTGACGCCGGAAAATTTGGACGGCGAACATCTGTGCTGCATCATACGCAGCAAAAAAGCGCATCCGGGCGTGGAAGCGAAACGGCAGTGGCTGGCGGACCGCTTGAAGGAGGGCCACATTTTCCGCAAGCTGAACGCAAAGGCTACGGTATTCATCGAATACGCCCCTCTTGAAACCGCATGGACGCCGGTGCTGGGAGACAGCTATTACTATATCTACTGTCTGTGGGTCTGCGGGGAAAGCAAGGGCAAAGGCTACGGACGGGCATTGATGGAATACTGTCTGGCCGACGCCCGGGCAAAAGGAAAGTCCGGCGTGTGCATGCTGGGCGCGGAAAAGCAAAAGGCATGGCTTTCAGACCAGGCCTTTGCAAAAAAATTCGGTTTTCAGACAGTGGATACCGCGCCAAACGGCTATGAGCTGCTGGCGCTTTCCTTCGACGGGACAAAGCCCCGCTTTGCGCCCCATGCGAAAAAGCAACAGATCGAAAACAAGGAGCTGACGGTCTTCTACGATATGCAGTGCCCGTATATCCTTCAGCGCGTGGAGCGGGTGGAACGGTACTGCGGGGCGAACGGCGTGCCGCTGTCCCTCGTCCGGGTGGATACGCTGCAAAAGGCGAAGGAGCTGCCTTGTGTTTTCAACAACTGGGCCGTATTTTACAAAGGAAAGTTTGAAACCGTGAACCTGCTGGACGACGCCGCGCTGCAAAGGCTTTTGAAAAAATGAGGCCGGGTATCCGAAAGGGGTTCCCGGCCTTTTGTACGCAAGAAGTTGGAGCAGGCGCTCCGCAGCAAAGACAGAGCCGGCGTTATGGCGGAAGCCTGCTTCAAGGCGGCGGGCTGGTGCTGAAAGCCCTGTTTGCGCAAGGGGAGCTTTGGCGTGCTTTTTTCAGGTGCATCCCGATAAATCGGGATTTGGTCAGTGGATCACTTTATAACGCAATCGTAAATACGACTTTTTCAAAACCATGCATTCTTGCAGCTTCAGCACGCCAATTTTTGATAATTCACTTTCGGACAACAGGGATTTTCCGTCAATGAGTGTGGGCGTATCTTTGCCGCCGATCAAAACAGGGGCGATGACGATATCAATATAATCGAATAACTTTTCATGAAGAAATAAACTGTTTAACGTACCTCCGCTTTGTATCGTTATTCTTTCACAACCGTATTCTGATTTGAGTTCAGCAAGTGCCTCTTTCAGTGAGGGACCATTTTGGCGTATGATATGCAGATTGCTTTCATCTACATCAAAGGCCGGATGGTTTGCATTAGACGTGATTAATACAAATTCTTTTGCTAAGGAACAAAAATAGAGTACGCCATTTTTGTTCAACGCCTCATGAAAGGCCATCACAGCTGAGAATGAAAATAAAGTCTGTGCAGAAGGCAAAGGATTTGCTAAACTGAGGGCAGCAGGTGTAGTCCGTCTGAACCTTGGTGGATTTTCACCCCGTTTGTTCAACGTGGACGAATTGCCCAAGAGAACAGCAGTATGTTGCATCACGCAAGTGAATAGCACGAGTAGCAAAGTTCGGATACCCACCCGGGCAATTCCTAGCCTGCAAATTAGAGGGAGGGATTTGATGCAAGACATATTGACCTGTGTTATGGGTTTGGATGTTCACCGGGATATTATCGTTGCCTGCCTCGCCAAGGGTGAGTTGGGAACCGATCCGGAGATCGAGATACGATCTTTCAGTACACTTATTCCGGAGATGCAAAAGCTGCGGGACTGGGTATTGGAAGCAGATTGCCACCACGTTGCTATGGAGAGTACTGGCATCTATTGGCAGCCTATCTATGAAATGTTAGAGCTGTGTTTTGATGGACAGATCAACATTTTAGTTGTGAATGCCCGTCATATGAAGAATGTCCCTGGACGCAAAACAGATATGCGTGATGCGCAATGGATTGCAACTCTGCTCCGAGCCGGACTACTGAAGGGGAGCTTTATCCCAGATAAGACTTTTCGTGAATTGCGCCATCTGACGCGATATCGAAAAAGTATTGTACATGACATTACCGCCCAAAAGAATCGCATTGATAAATTTCTGCAAAGCTCCGGTTTCCGTTTTGCGGCTTTTCTATCGGATACCTTCGGTGCTTCTGGGCGGAATATCATCCGCCATCTTATGGAGTATGGAAGCATCTCGCGAGAAGCCCTAGATAAATGCTTGAAAACTCAAACACGGAAACGTATCGATGAAATACTGATCGCCTTGAACGGTTCGCTCTCAGAACACCAACGCGGCTTTCTTCGTATGATATTTGAGCATCTGGAGGCTCTTGAACAGCACCGCCACTCTGTGGAGAACGCTATTGCAGAAGAGATCACAAAACACGAAAAGGCATTGAGCCTCCTATGCTCCATACCGGGCATTGATGTAACTGCAGCAGCGGCTATTATCGCGGAAATTGGTACCGATATGAGTGCATTTCCGGATTCCCAGCATATATGCTCCTGGGCTGGTTTAAGTCCTGGTAACAATGAAAGTGCCGGAAAACGTAAGAGTGCTCACATTAACAAAGGTAATCCGTATCTGAAGAGTATGCTATGCGAGGTGGGATGGGTCATCTCCGGAAAGCGAACCTTGTACCTCTCCGGTTGGTACTGGAGGATAAAACAGCGGAAGGGCGCAAAACGGGCAACGATTGCTTTGGCTCGCAAGCTGCTGGCGCTGATTTACACGATGCTGAAGGTGGGAACACCTTACAACGAAGAATGTTTTGAGACCCGCAGAAAACAAAGTGAGCACAAACGGGCCAGCCGTATGGTGAATGAACTGCAAAAGCTGGGATACTTTGTGGTGGCACCAGACTGATGTCCACTGTTCCATACTTCGGCCGGCGACAGGTTTTGGCCTGCCGCTTTTTGTGCTGCGATGGCTTTTCATGAGGCGTTGAAAGCCTGTTTGTCAAGGTTCACGCCCTCGCTACTTATTTTCGTAGCAATGATCATTATCAATTATTACAAAGGAAACGGGTGTTTTGTCGGGCATTTCTTTTGTGTTGACACCCAGTTTAGCTTGGACGCGGCCAGAATTGAGCGACCACAGATCTGTCGTCTGCTCTATTTCATAATATTGATGCAACCCTTCACGAACCCCCGCAATTTTAGGAAAGTCTTTGTCTATGTCCAAATCGTCTGTCGCACCAGTGCTTATTTTGCCATCAACGGACATTAACATAAACAATGTTGTAATTGGTCTGTCCATGCTATCCCTCCAAAATGTCGTTTGCCGTCCTGTTTTATTATATGGGAGAATAGGGCGTCCCTCAAGAAAAACCTTTATAAAGGATACAGAAAAACGGGTGCAACCGGCCGGTTGCACCCGTAAATCGTTTTACGGCGCTGCATCTTTTTTGGGGGACTCATTCTTCTGTCAGGTAAGGCAACAGCACGGGGAGAAGGCCGCGGGCCATGAAATAAAAGCCCAGGTCCGTGGGATGCACGCCGTCCACAGTGTATTCTTCACCGCCGTCCGGCCAGAGCGTGCGGCCGTCCAGGAAAGCGATATTTGCATCGCCGCCCGCGCGTGCCTGCTCCACAGCGTCACGCTGCGCCGCCCGCCAGGCATCCTTTTGCGCCACGCGGTCCGGCTGTTGGGCCTCCAGAGGACCGAGCGGCGCGCTGACCACCAGAATGGGCAGCCGCGGGCATGCCGCGCGCAGTCGCGCCAGGAAAGCGGGCAGGCGGCCCAGACAGCCAAGCGGCCCGGCATTGGCTTCAGCGTCCACCACCAGCAGGCGCAGGCCCGGCACGCGCGCCAGTACGTCCGCCATCTCCGGCTCCAGGCATGCGTTGCCCGAAAAGCCGAAGTTATAGATCTGTACGTCCAGCGCACGGGCAAGGATGGCGGGGAAAGCCATACCCGGATGGGAAGCGCAGCCGCCCTGGTCGATGGACGTGCCGTAGACGGCGGCCGCGCCGCTTACGGCACGGGGCGCGGGCGCGGCCACAGAGGCGTCCGCGTCAACGCCCACCCATACCTCTTTCACGCCCATGTACAGCGGAAAATGAATTAGAAATTCCTTTTCCTCCCGGTCCCCTCCGCTCCACAATGCGGCGGTATATGCGGTTTCTCCGTGGCCGAACACACTGGGCCCGGCGTAACGCCATGCGCCGCCCGGCCTGCGCAGATAGCAGTCAAAACCGCCCTGTCCGGTGGAGGGCATGTGGTGCATGGCGCAAGCAGCCGCAAGACGTGCTCGGACAAGCACGCGTCCCGTACTGCTGCGAAAACGGATGCAGCCGCCCGCTGTATTTGTGCCCAGCTCGGTGAGGGCGGCTCGCCCGGCGCGGGAAAATACCGCGTCGGAATCCAGCGGCAGGCGGCGGTATGCGCCGTCCTGCTCGAAAAAGGCAAATCCCTCCAGCACGAGGGGCGGTTCAAATGGCGCAAGCCACCGCACGCCCTCCTCCTGTGCGGGGCGCGCCTGCATAAAACGGTCCAGTTTTGCAATATCCATCCGTCGGCCTCCGTTACTTTTTCTTCCGGTTCAGCTTCAGACATATGCCGTTTGCCGCCGCGGCCTCCTGCAGCAGCCGCGCGGCCAGCGCGCCCTTTTCCCGGAGGGCGGCGTCCGGGGGCGTCTGCCGCCGCAGCAGGGACACGGTTTCCCGTACGTCCGCAAGCTCCAGCAGGTTGACGGCCGTGCAGAACAGGCTTTTCCGCCGTCCGTCGTTGTATTCCCGCAGCAAAAAGCGCAAGAGCGCCTCCTTTTCCTCCAGCATGGCCCGATATGCGTCCAGTCCGTCCCGGGCCGCCCGGGCAAAATCTCTTTGCACATTGCGGTGGGGCACGAAGGAGTCATAAGGCTCGGCCCTGGTGTAACGGGCGCAGGGATATTCCGCGCACTGGAAGCAGTATTCCACGCCGCCGTGCTCCCGCGCGCACCGCTGCACCGCGCAGGAGGGACGGCCCGCGCCGCCGCAGCCCGTGCAGTGCTCCGTCTCGCTGATGTGGTACATCGGGCACAGCCCGCAGTTCAGGCCGCACAGGGAAAAGCGGGGCTCGGCCCGCGTCTGTTCCTTCATACAAAACCTCCCTCAATCGTTGAAGCGCGCCGCGCCCGGATTACGGCGTGCCGGCCGGTTCCGGCGGGCAGGGCCGCCCGTTCAGAGATGCCGATACCAGCGTGCTGCCGCGGTATACCAGCTTAAGAGAGAAAAACGGCGCTTCCTGCGCCAGCAGGCGCAGGAAAATGCGGTCGCCCTCCCAAAGCGGCAGGCCCGGCACCGCGCTCTTTTCCACCCATGCCAGCTCGCCTTCGACACACGGCCCGGCCAACGTACCCTCGAACGCGTCCGAGGTGAAAAGATGCATATACTCCGTGGGCCACACGTCCGACACGAACGTCACAAGCCCCCGGTACCGCCAGTCCGTCAGCATCAGGCCCGTTTCCTCCCGCACCTCGCGCAGCAGGCAGTCTTCGGGGCTTTCGCCCTCCTCGCACTTGCCGCCTACACCGATCCACTTGCCCTCGTTTTCGTCGTTGGCCTTTTTGGTGCGGTGCAGCATCAGGCAGCGGCTTCCCTGTTCGATGTAGCACAGCGTCGTATTCTTCATTGCCGGCCCCGCGCTCAGAAGTTTCCGCCGTTCCAGCCCCAGTTGGGCGTTTCGGCGTATTTGACGTATACCCGCGCGGGGTCGATGTCCAGCACGGCGTCCAGCAGTTCGCAGACGCGGGCCGTCAGTGCATCGTAGGCGTCCGGCTCCGCGCCGCCGTAAACGGATACCTCCACCAGCGCGGCGGGGGCGTCGGTGCCCTGGAACCACAGCGCGCACTCGGGCTCCACGCCCACCATCAGCCAGGCCTCGCTTTTGCCGGGAATGGCCTCGATGGCCTGCCCCAGCCGTGTCTTAAGCGCCTCCTGTGCGTTTTCGGATACGGGGATATTGGTTTTTACATTGATGAACGGCATAAATATTTCCTCCCTGACGCGCCGGTCCCGGCGCGCTTTTTGATGCAGCGCGCGGCGCTGTACGTCAGCGGCGCAGCCAGCCGGCGGCCAGATCCACCCAGCCCGTGCACTCCGCCTGCACGCCCGCGCCGGCGGTGTTTTCCGTCAGCTCGTTGGCAAGGGACAGCCCGTGCCCGCCCACGGAGTATATGTGGGACTCAAACGGTACGCCCGCACGGCGCAGGGCCATGGCGAACAGCATCGTGTTTTCCACGGGTACGCCGGGATCGGTATAGGTGTGCCACAGGAACGCGGGCGGCGTGTCCTGCGTCACATGCTGCTCCAGCGATACCTCCGCGCGGCGGGCGGCGTCCGCGTCGGCGCCCAGCAGATTGTCGAAAGACCCCTTGTGGGCAAATTCTCCGCCGGTGATAACGGGGTAGCAAAGCACCATTTTGTCCGGGCGCATGTCCTGGGGGGCAAGGCCGGTTTCGGCAGCGAGGAACGGTGCGTTCCAAAACACACCAAGGCTGCCCGCCAGATGCCCGCCCGCAGAAAAACCGCATACGGAGATCTGCCGCGGGTCCACATGGTTCTCCGCGGCGCCCGCGCGCACCCAGGCCACGGCTTCGGCCAGCGCGCGCAGCGCGGCGGGGAAACGGGCGGGCGCGCAGGGATAGCGCAGCACACAGGCGTGGAAGCCGCGGGCGCACAGGGCCAGCGCGATGGGTTCGGCCTCGCGGTCGCTGGTATAGGCGTAGCCGCCGCCCGGACATACGACAACGGCCGGGCGGCACGCGCCCGCCTTCAGCTCGGGAGAATCCGCCAGAAAATAGGTGTCCAGGTACGCGCCCTGAGCGCCGAGAGGGATGCGTTCACATTTCATAACAATTGCTCCTTTGTCAATGGGATGCGCCGGCCCGGGCCGGAGACAGACGGAAAAGAAAAGGCGCCCGCAGCGCTCCGGCACGGCTGTGCGCGGGGCGAAGGCGGGCGCGGGAACGCGGCAGGGCGGCGCTCATTCCAGCGGCGGCGCAACAAACGCCTCGCGGCCGGTTTGAGCGGCTTCGACAAGGGCGTTTAAAATCTGCACCGGGCGCAGCAGCGTGCCGTAGGGCTCGGGCGGGGTGCGCGTCAGCACGCCCTGCACGAATTTTGCGAACCCCTGCCGGTAGATGGTGGAAATGTCGATGGAGTGCACTGCCACTTCCTTTGCGCCGTACAGCGCAGCGTGAAACTCGCTCACCTCGGCGAAATTCACGCACACGCCCAGCGACGCGTACTTGAACACGGCGATGACATTGCCCGCCGTAACGTCGGCCTTCACACTGATGATATCCGGCCCGAAGGCGGTTGTCAATATCTCAGCGGTATGGCCGCCGTAAAAATACAGCCCGCCGTAAGGGCTGTCCAACTCTCCGGGGAAATTCAGCCCGGCCGAGATCACGCCGCCGTCCGCGCACATGGCGCGGTATTTGTCCCGCAGCCAAAGCACATCCGGGCAGTATTTGCACGTGGAGCCGCCCGCCAGCAGCGCGCCGCTCTCCCGCGCGGCGGCCACCAGAGCGGCGGCCTGGCCGATGTCGGTGGTGAAAGGCTTGTCCACCCAGGTGGAGATGCCCGCGCGCAGGAAGGGCAGCGCCGCGTCATGGTGCTGCGCGCCGTGGCGCAGCACCACCATCACGGCGTCCACCTGGCCCAGCATACGGGCCGGGTCGTCCACAACGGTGTGGATATGCGCTTCGTTTGCCACGAAGGCGGCGCGCTGGGCGCTCTCGCCCCACAGCATGGTGACGCGCGCGGGCAAGCCGCTGCCGCCCTCCTCGGGCGGAAGATTGGCGAGCCTGGAAAAAGCGAGGGCGTGGAAGTTGTCCGCGCCGATCATGCCAATGCGCAGCATACGGAATCCCTCCTTACAGATTGATCACGGCAATGGCGGCCACGCCCAGCAAAATACCGAGCCTGCCGCGCGCCGAAAGTTTTTCCCGGAACAGCAGCACGGAGCACAGCGTCACGCCCACAATGATGCTGCCCTGTACAAGCGGGAACAGGTAGCTGGCATCCACGCGCCCGGCCAGCCAGGTGAGCAGCAGATTGCCGCCCACAGAGCCGCCCGCCAGAAGCACGGCGGCAAGAGCGTTTTGGCGCAGCAGCGCGGCGCCGTCCGCCGCGCCCGCGGGCAGCCTGCCCCGCAGCGCCAGATACGCCAGCGCGTAGCAGGCCGCGGCTGTGCAGAAGCCCACCAGCATCAGGCCCGCGGCCTCGGCGCCGCCCGTGGCGTTTTGCTGGGACTTTTGTACCACCGCGCACAGTCCGTTGCACAGAAAGGTCAGCGCACACAGCGCCAGCCAGCGGGGCTCGGGCTTCTGTGCGCCGCCCGGCGCGACGTTCAGGCACCAGAACGCGGCCAGGAACAGCGCCACGGCTGCGGCAAGCGTGAAAGTGAGCGCTTCGCCGAACAGCAGCACGCCCGCAAACGCGGGCACCAGCATGCTGGCGGAAAAATAAAACGTTGTGTAGGAGAGCGGCCCGCTGGCGATGGCCAGGTTGTAAAACAAGATCGTCAGTGCGAACAGCACGCCGAAGGCAATGCCGTGCCGCAGCGTCGCGGGGCTTACGGTGAACATGTCCGGCACAGCCAGACGGCCGGCGCCCATGGCCGCGGCCGCCAGCAGCGAAAACGCGCAGTTCACCAGAAGCTTCTGGGGCAGATGTTCGGCGTGCTGCAGCTTCATGGAAAGCGTTTGCAGCACGAACAGGATGATCGTGCAGAGAAGGAATACAGCTGTCATGCAGCGGCCTCCAGTCGGATGATTTTTCCGGCGCTTATGCTGCGCCGGCGTCAGCCCTCGCCGGGCTGCGCCAGAATGTCCCGCCACAGCGCGGAATATTCGTCCCGCGTGCGGCGCGGTGCGTCCGCCAGTACGCTGCGGCCCTTTGCCGCGCCGCCGGCCAGCAGGTCGATGACCGTCGCGGCCATCAGCTTGGCGGGCGCCAGATAGGCGAGCGCTTCATCGGCGACGGCAAAGTCCCTGCTGTGCGCCGCGCCGGAAAAGCCGCTCACCGTCGGCTGGATAACGGGCAGCAGGTAGGACACGTCGCCCATATCCGTGCTGCCGCAGAAGGGCAGACCGCGTTCCACGGCAAGCCCGGGCGCGCAAACCGGGACGTTGGCCGCGAACAGTTCGGAAAGCGCCGCGTTCTGCGCCAGCGGCAGATAACCCGGCATATCGTCGATCTCCACCCGCGCGCCCACGGCGTAAGCGGCGCCCCGGGCCGCACGGTTCACTTTGGCGTTGGCGGTGCGCATGGCCTGCACGCTGGCGGCACGCACGTAGCTCTCCATGCGCACATCTGCGGGCACGGTGTTCACCAGGTCCCCGCCCTTTGTAATGATGGGATGCACACGCACATGGTCCTCGTCGCGGAAGGTCTCACGGTTGGCGTGGATGGCCGCGATGGCAAGGGATGCCGCGTTCAGCGCGTTGACGCCTTCCCAGGGCGCGCCGCCCGCGTGTGCCTCTTTGCCGAGAAACCGCAGCTCCTTGCCGATAAAGCCGCCCGCCGCGCCTGCAACCACCGCGCGAGGCTGCGGGGCGTCTGTTTCGCTGTGCACCATCATGGCCATGTCGATATCGTCAAAAGCGCCTTCCGCGATGAGCTGCTGCTTACCGCCGAGATACTGTACTTCGCCCGCGCGCCTCAGCCCGGCCCGCCAGCCGATCTCAACGTATTCCTCCGCGGGCGCCGCCAGCAGGCATACGCTGCCCGCAAGGCTGTCCGCCACGGCCCGCAGGCCCACAGCGCAGCCCAGCATGGAGGCAAGCTGGGCGTTGTGCCCGCAGGCGTGGGCCGCGCCTGTGGCTTTGTCCGCAAACGGATGGCCGGGGCTGAGCACCGCGTCCAGCTCCCCGATAACGGCCACCCGCGGCCCCGCGCCGCGCCAAAGCCAGCCTTTCACGCCTGTGCGCGCGGGCCGCGTAACGTCCGTCAGACCCAGCGAGGCAAAGGCCTCCAGCACCTTTCCGGCCGTGCGCGTTTCCTTATAGCCCAGCTCCGGATGGGCAAGGATATCCCGCCCGAAAGCGGTGAGGCGCTGTGCCTGTGCGTCGATGGCGGCGCACGCCGCGCGCTTGAGCGCGTCTGTCATTGTGTTCATAGTCCGCTCACGCTTTCCACGTTTCAAGATTCTGCGCAACGAACGCATCGTCGTTGAGATGAGGGTACATCTCATACACGCGGTCGATCTCCCGGGCCTGCCCCTCGCTGAGGGTCTCGTCCGGGTCCAGGCACCACGTGCCCGCCATCAGGCCCT
>OHAF01002157.1_pt1 | contig 15680 bp, 20 predicted proteins | sample 1577041 | NCBI WGS metagenome assembly OHAF01 (sample SAMEA3541495, study PRJEB24748) | human gut metagenome | biome: human gut; feature: human-associated habitat; material: faeces | place: China | collected 2012
TATAAATTATGGCAATATTTGGTTTAGGTTTTATCATAGGTATGATTGTGGGGTGTGCCCCTTTTAAATCAAACGCGGTACTCTATTTTCCCATTATATCACATCACCGTTGCACTTGTCAAGTATAAAATAGTACAATATAATTGGTACAAATATGTGCAACATTTATTTACAAATATTGTTGACATATAGTGTGCCCCTTTTAAATCAAACCCCTTTCTCATTTTCACTTAAATTTCAAAAAGCTGTGTACAACATAGTGTACACAGCTGATTAGTTATTCCGACATATTTGTTGGATAGCTTGCATTTAGCACATAAGTTCCTGCTTCCATACCAACGTTCAATTTGATATTAGTCTGACCCGTTTTTTCATCGTAATATGTATATGCGCTATGGAATTTCCACAGTAACTCTTGGTTAGTGTTTTTATAGCACATAATAGGTATTACACAGTTATTTGTCACACTACCAGTTATGAAATAATTCGGAACATTTTTTAGAATAATTTCTTGCCCATCAAAATTAGTGTCTTTTGTTATAGAAATGTTTAAGGTAGCTACATTATTTGCAACAATAATACTACTAGCATTTAACGTTATTCCATTACCTACTGTTACAGTTTTATTTAGGTTAATAGGTGTTCCTATTCTAGTCCACTCACTAAATGTTACATAGCTGAAAGTACGGTAGAAGATTGCGCCATTATTTACGCAATACTGTGTACCAAAATTATCCCTAGAAAAGAACGGATATTTTCTATTAGATAATATGAATAGCATAAATTTCGATACTACACTGCTAGGCTTATTCTTGCAGTTTTCTGTACACTCATAAAAACCTGCGTTGCGTAAATTATTTAAGTCACCGGAATAATTAGATACGACATTTGTTTTTCCTGCGCCTAATGAATTATAACTTTCTGTTCCATCATACTCAATAAAGATAGTCAAATTATCACCTGTAAAAAAGTGTGCAACTCCAACTAGCTTATCATTATATTCTGACATACCTTCTAATTCGTATGTAGATTTAGAATATTCCATATCTACAACAATTTCAAAATCAATTGAAATTTTAATCCAATAACCAATAGTATTAATGTAAATACAATTATCATACACCCAAAACTGATTGAACCCATCAAGCTGAATTCCACAATCAACGGTAATACTCTTGTAAAAACTTCTGTCAGCGTTATAAATATTAAAATAAGCTATACTACCGTTATATTTACCTGTAATATATTTTTTTATTGAATTAAAATATTGACATTCTTCGTTACCGTCTAATTTGTTAAATTCACCTAAATCTTCGTAGGTAATAGGGTCAAGTTTTCTAATTGTAGGTGATGAACCAGTAAAGCAAGCAATAATGTTTCTATTATTATTGTCATAGCTGATTTCACTAATTGTTGTATAGTTTAAGTTAATTATTTTATTAAGCGTAAAATCAGTATTCATAATGCATAATTTTGATGAATTATCACTTAAATCTCTTACACCTAAAACAAAGCAATTCATTAAAGGATTGTAGCAAATACATTCTTCATAGTAATTATTAAGTAATGAAATGCTATTTTTTATATTCATAGTGTCATAGCTTAATTTTCTTTCGTTTAACTTTAACATATTTGTCGCAGTTTTTAAATCTTTTATTCCAGTTAAAGCTGAAATAATTTGTTCGTTGTAGTTACCTGTTAAAACCCAGTATTCAGTATTTTCTATGTCAATACCTTTACTAACATTTTTTTTACTTGTATAGCTATTATTGTTGTGCGTTACTATTGTTAACGCTTCATAACTTCTTGTGCTATCCCACTCAACAGGTTCTGCAAATTTAGGAACATATCTTGCACCAATATACTGTCTATTCATATCATTTTTTCTCCTTTTTAATTAATAACTAAGAACTAAGTGACCGTATTCTGGCTGTAGGCCTAGCTTAATGTCTAGACCTGTAGTATTAAATACAATGTCTTTCCAACTTTCTGGAATATTGTAAACAATATACCCGCTATCACTAATTTCAACTAGAATCATAGTTGCAATATATTTTTTAATAAGTTCTTCAATAAAGCTTGTGTCAAAATTATTAATCCATTCTTTTACTTTTTCAAGTTCTTTTAACAGATTAGTTAATTCGTAACCAAAAATTTTATCCTGTTCAATAAGTTCATTAATATACGTAACAACTTTACAAAGTATTTCATAATAGCTTAAACTGTTATCATATACAAGAGGTAAAACCTTATAGCACCAGAAACTGAAATATGGCATATCTATCATTCTATACATCTCCCTTCTACCATAACTGCATAAACAAATCACTAAACTCATTCACTACCATAGCATCAATATTCAATAGTGTACTCCTGTACTCATTCAACATCTTACTATAGCTAGCTGTACCCATCTTGCCTGCAATACTTTCAACATACTTTTCAGTACTATTCATAGTACTATTGCTATTCTCACTGTCTGAATAACTTCCACTACTCTTATTTGAACCCTTTAAATTAGCACTGTTATCCACATTAACAATTCTAGCATTTGTTAAATAAGTGCCACTTTCCACATTATTCAACGCACCCTGTGGCGTATCTGCGTACTTATCAACAGTTTTACTCGTGTTAGTATTTGTCTGTGTACTCTCACCAGTGCCACTATTACTACCCTCAGTACTTCTACTACCCGTACCAACATCACTACCAGTCTTGTTATAAGTCCTGCTATAATTAACATCCTTCAAGGGGTCAAATTCCATCCTAGCACTTTCATACAGCTTATTATAATAAGGTAGTATCATCTCAAGTCGTTCGTTCATCCATAGTTTCCAAATACCCACTGTCTCAGAACAAATCTCCCTCAAGTAGTAATGTTTTAAAATTTTACTGCAAATAACTTCTTTATAGTTTTCATCAAACATCTGTACATTGCTAGTAAAAATCTTATTCCAACTTTTACTAATAACCTCGTCTACTTTATCTGCGCCAGTACTACTCTCTAACCCACTCATACTTTCACAGACAAATCTAACCTCAGTTGTATATTTACTCATATTCTAATCCTCATTTTTAAGAATAAAGATAACAGCTATAAAAACCAATATAATACCAACAATATTAGTCATCTACTCACCACCTTCATCATTATTACTTTTAGTTGTTTTTTTGCTAAAATGAATATTACCCGTGCCATCTATATTGTTATCAGCAATCTGGAAATCTTCACGATAATCTACACTAATATCAGTACCAAACATTCTGTTAATCTTATCAACAGCTTCCCGTCTAGCTTCTAGTCTGCTATACCTGCTAGCAATTGTTCCACCTTGATTCCTCTGTACTTCATCAGTAATCATTCTTTCTTTCTTCTGAATATTCAAGTTACTAATCCCCAAATAGGTCAACGCTTCATTCCAAATCTGCGTTTTCAACTGATACAGTTTATCAGCGACATAAGGTGCATTTGTGCTAATAGCCCTCAAACTATTTAAGTCTAAATTCTTATCCCCAAATATAAAAGGTGCATTTCCGTCAAATTCCTTATACAAATTAACTAAAGTTAACCGCTGTTTTTCTGTACCCTGTACCAATACAGGTGTTTTCTGAGCATTAGCATTCACATCAATTATCCTGTCTAGATTATACAGCCTTTTAGCGAACATTTTAACGTCCAGAACGCTTGGCTGGCGTAAATAGTTATTCCAGATAATAACACTGTCACTTTCGTTCAATGTTTTCTGGTACTGATTATAACTGGAATATGCACGCCTTGAAATAGGATTTCCGTATACATCAAACTGACCGTTTGCTATACAGTCTAGGCATAAATCTCCCATTACCTCATCCCTAAAATACACCATACTCCCATTCTGAAATAAATGCAATTCTAAATATCTAGGGTCAACGGTTTCTGGCAAGCCTTGCCATTCAAACATACTAATACTTAATTCTACTAACCTATTAAAGTACTGAATATAAGTGGCATTATTCATAACAGCACTTTCACCAAATAAACCGTTACCCTTGTTTCTTCTACTCAATTCCTCACCCCCCTTAACTTGGACTATTATCTAATGCATAATTGCCGACTTCACTGCCATTTTTCCAGAAAGTAATACCTTTATCATAAATACCACAAATCTGACGCTCATCATCAGCCGGAACATTAGCACTTATAGTGCAACCTGCTGTTTTAACATAATTCCAGTGCGGTCTTGAACTACGGTTCGGAACTTTTAATCTCTTAATGCCATACCCAAATCTACTGAAATAATCATCAATAATTCTGGCATATTCTGCTGTTATGCTCATCCTTCCTACATAGAACTGTTGTTTGCCGGAACTAACGTTTAGATTTCCTTGCGGATTTCCTTTAATCATATCAGCTTGAATGCTAGTCTTGTAATCCTGTGTTAACAAACTAGCTACTTGACCAACACCGCTAACTAAAGCACCGCCTATAGCTAAAGGATTAGCTGTAAGACCTGCGCCAATTACACCTGCGCCAATACCCGCAAGCCTACTGCCTATACTTACAGAATTTTGTGCAATCCAAGCATTATAACTGTCAACGTTCCATGAACAAAGAGGGTAACCAGTTAACGAGATAGATTCTGTGTTATTGCTATCGTCACCACTACCCTTATAATTTGTTGGTCTTAGACATACGGTAACAGGCTGTGTTACATTTGCATTGATTTCAATAGAAGGCGCGAACTTGTCAAAAAACTCGTATCTTAGGGCTAAACTGTTAGAACCTGCGTTATCAATATGATAAAAATTATATGGGTATGTATACAGTTTCTTATTTTTAGGTTTATACCCGTCAATATTTTCGTTACCTGTTAACGCTGTACTGATTGAAGTAATTTTCAACGAACTGTCAAGTTCTGGTATTCTATTGCTAGATGGTATTGTTCCATTTGGTAAAAATACTTTAGGTATAGTGTATATACTTACAACCGCATCTGGCTTTTGTATATATTTTTTAAGCTTATCGTTAATCTGTGCAAACTTGTCAATGTCATACACCCATAAAGTCGCACCACCATAAATGCCGTCATACTTTTTACCATCTACACTTGCATTCTCACCGTCAACTTCCACTACAGCAACTACAACAGCAATATCTGCCATGTTGTAAACAGGCGCATAGTCGTTAAAAACATATTCTCCTACAGAAACGTTTTCTGGTTCAATATGTTCGCCTAAATTATCCGTTTCCGTGTGTTCCCTTTCCACAAAGCACATATCCATCGTATAATCAAAGAACCACGTCTGCATAACGTCAATCTCGAAACTAATCTCAGAACATTCATTGTTAACAAATTCGACACTTGTAATAAATGCGTAAAACCACTTGTTACCATATGCTGTGTTCTGAAACATCATGTAATTACAGTTATATAAACTATCAGCTTTAATTCCAACCCTTGCTATGCCTTTATTAACTCTCTGATAAGTATAATCAGTTAAATTAAACGCTTGTTTTCCTGCAAAATAGTTATACTGTGATGTTGCATCACCAAACCAAATTGTATGGTCAAACGTAGGGTCAAGTGGGACATTTCTTAAAAGTTTTATGTTTGTTTGTGGTTGTATATACATATTTTTCACCTGCTTATTTTAACTAGGTGAGAAGAAGAACGCTATCACCTGTTAACTTCTCACCTTTTTAATTTTAACTTATAGTCACTGTTTATTCATCGTAACAGTTGCACCAACATCAGATGCAGATGTAATTGTAGTTGCACCTTTATAAACAGTTCCGTTTACTTCGGCTTCAATCGTAATTTCTGTGTCACTCTTACTTGCAGGAATGATAATAGCACCATATTTCTGCACTGCAATACCTGCTGTTGTAAGTGCTTCTGTCTGAATAAAGTGTACACTGTTAGGCGCAAGACTTGCACCATCTGTATCAGCACTGATAGCAAAGACAATAGCTTCTTCACTCACATCTTTTGTGATAATCTCACAAGTGAGTGTTTCTGGTAAAGCAATGCTTGCTGTATCAGTAACAAAAACAACTGCATTAGCGAACGGGGAACTGGACACTGTTTTCCATGTATGGTAGAAGTAGTTCCAGTACATACCACTAGCAACATATTTCTCGGTAAATTTGTTATTGTTGTCATAAATCTGGAACCAATTTTCGTCAACAATAACAGCTTTTACGTTAGCAAGTAAAGCAAGTTCTCCTGCGGTTACTTCTTCGATACCGTCTGAATTTTCTCTAATAACATCAAAGCGTTCGTTATCGAAGGAAGTCCAGTTGTCAATGAGAAACAGTCTACCCATGAAATCGGCTTTATCCATGTTGAACGCACTTGCAAGAACGTTAACATCAAACTGTGCGTTGAATTTTGCATCCATAAAAATAATCTGTCTGTCTTTAGGTGTGTTTGTTTTTACACCTGCTTCTGAATAATCAGAGCTGATAAACGGTAACAGATTAGAGATACCTCTGAATGCAACAGCCGATTCTTTAAGGTCTGTCCCATCACCGATTGATTCTGGTTTCATTTTACCGTGTGAGATAGCTTTAATCATAAGATATTTAAACAGTAAAAATTCGTCATACTCTGCGCCTGTGTAAACAGCGTCTACGATTTTTGCAATAAGGTTCTGGACTCCTTCAAGTGAAAGGAAAGCCTGTTTTAAATCTTCGTCTTGAATGGTAACAGGGTACATAACTCTCCAGTTCATAGTGTGGAAAGCAGAGCGTACATCTGGAAATGTGCGTTTAAATTCTCTGCTTTTTCCTTTTTCTGGGTCAAAGTCAACACCCTTTGCAATTGACACAAAAATATCTTCTACTGTCTCACCGAATTCAATGTAACCTTTTTTCAGTACACTGTACGGATTATTGAAAGTTGCACTCTGCATTCTAACGATAGCAATTCTGTTAACAAGTGCGTTGATAAACTGGTTAGCAAATGCAGGTGTTCCGTAAATCACTTCTCCTACTCTAGGAATGTCCGACGCTTTTGTAACTTCTGGTACATTCTGCTGATATTCATAACTGGCATTCTGTCTAATTACGTTAAGAATATCCATTGTTGACGCATTTAGCGTTGAAACTGCAATTCTTTTTGCCATTCTTATTCTCCTTTACTCTGTTGTAAATAACTCTTCAAAACGTGTGGGTTTGTCGACTGGTTCGTCAATAACTGGATCATTGTTTCTGGGGGGAACGCTTGTGTCACCAGTGTAAAAACGTTCAGCATATTTTTTTCTCCAACCCTCATCGTTTTCTTCGTACTTAGCTTTCCAGTCTGTCTGGTCTGCTGTTTTATTCTCAAAATCTGTGAACGTGTCTGTCACATCTTCAAGAACCTGTAATGTATTATCGTCTGTACTGTCACCAACGATATTTCTAATACTTTCGAGAATTTCTTCTCTAGTTCTGACTGCCATGTTAACACTCCTTTATAATCTGTAATTAATCATCATCCATAGTGGCATGTTGTGCTTTTCTGGTTCACGGGTATTATAACCAGGCTGTTTCGGGTCAATTAATTTCAGAATGTCATACCATTTTCGGGCATATTCTGCACGCTCTGAGTGTAAGCTTGCAGGTCTTTCATAGTTAGCTTGGAATATCAATGCAAGTTCACCTGGGTCTTGTGTTGAACTAGCCCATGTTTTCCAGTCCATGCTAGAGTAAGAGCTTGGATACCACTGTGGCTCAATTCCTCTATGTGCCATACCCGTACTTTCCTCATACTCTGCATATATAACGTTGCACTGCTTATTACCATCTTGCCAATCATCGTGCGAACCATACAAAACGTCAAGAACGTTGTATAAGTCTGTTGGTGGTGTCCACTGTACAAGCCCGTGACCTGTTCCACCTACTTCAATTAATGCGGGATTAAATTTTGATTCTTGCATTACATTGCCACAAAAACCTGCTATAGCTTGTATTGACCATCCCTTGAAATAAAAGAAACTGTATATGCAAGCGGCATTGTTCTTCTGTTTATCTCCATAGTCTTCAAAGTATTCTGAATCAGTGCCGATAATCCAAGTATAACCAACTTCACCACTTGCACCGTCGCCATAACGCCATATTCTAGGAAATGTCCTTTCATAATTAGGGTCACCACTTGACGAACCAATAGAAACTTGATTAACAAGTGCTATTCCATTTCTTCCATGTGCGCCCATAAATACGGCTTTACCTGTTCCACCTTTATAGCACATTTCTGTGTGTGTATCTGATACCCCAATGTCACCTGCTTTTATAACACCGTCTGTTACTCTAGTAAACCCTAGTTGTTGCAAAACACCTTCCATATCATATGTTGTAAAAGCGTTGTTGTTTGGTGCATACTGCGGAGTAGAAAAACCGCCTGCTAGTAAAGCGTAATTTATAAATGAACTGCAATCGTAGTATGTAATTCCGTTAACTGTCTGCTGATTTCTGTATGCCTGTGAATATCCTACTTTAGGAAGATTGCAACAATTAACTGCCCACGTATAAGCACCGTTGATACTAGGCATTGTTTTCTACCACTCCTAACAATTTCCAACATAATTGACCGAAACAACTATCATTGTGACCTTTTGTACCACATTCATAACCATATGCCCTCATTGTACTCTGAAATGTGTTAATTGCAAAGATTGTGTTAGTACCTGCTTCACCGTCTATGGCAAGTGGTTTACCGTCAACGCCTAGATAATGTAGCATAGATAGAACTGTCTGCAATATAAGTACATCTTCACCCGTAGAGCCTTTTACAATATCACTGAATTCATGCATAAAGTTCACCTCTTTGTGATATCTGTAATATGGAATAATTCCATAAGTTTTTCTGGTAAAATATCTGAATTGATTTTCGAGATATTTTCCAAAATAGATACAAGTTCGGTTGTACACACATAAAGAATGATGATAGGTAAAATAGTGACACCTAACTGGAATCCGATAACATGACCTTGAGTATCAACTAACCATGCTACAAAGTAACAGAAGATAAACCCAACTTTTTTAAAAAGTCCGTCTCTTAGTTTTGAACTTTGTATGTCTTTGCTTTTAATCGCTGACACAAGACCTGTAACTAAATCCAGTGCATTAAAAATGAGTGCAACAATAACAGGATAAACCTGTCCCATTTATCCAACTCCTTTCTTATTTAATTTTCAATTAATTATAACATAGTTATTGCTTTTTGTCAATAGATATGATATAATAATTAAAAGAAAGGGGATAAATTTTATGAGTAAGTACTATGATGGCACAAAACTTTTATCAATGCTAGACATAAATGGTAATAAACCAGAAATATATATGTGTACAACTAATCGTACAGGTGGAAAGACAACCTATTTTGGCAGACTATGTATAAATAGGTTTTTAGATAAAAGTGAAAAGTTCGGTCTGATTTATAGATACAATTATGAACTTGATGATGTTGTAGACAAATTCTATAAAGATTTAGGTTCTTTGTTCTTTGCAGGACATGAAATGACAAGTAAAAGAAGAGCGAGTGGTATCTTTCATGAACTGTTCTTAGATGATAAAAGCTGTGGCTATGCTTTAAGCCTTAACAGTGCAGACCAAATAAAAAAATACAGTCATTTATTTAGTGATATCCAACGTATGATTTTTGATGAATTTCAATCTGAAACAAATCACTATTGTAATGATGAAATAAAAAAGCTGTTAAGTGTACACACCAGTGTAGCTCGTGGACAAGGTGAGCAAGTTAGATATGTCCCTGTTTATATGCTTAGTAATCCAGTTAGCATTATCAATCCATATTACGTTGAAATGGATATCAGTAACAGATTAAAAGATGATACTAAGTTTTTACGTGGTGACGGCTTTGTTCTTGAACAGGGTTTTATAGATAGTGCAAGTGAAGAACAAAAGAAAAGCGGTTTTAATAAAGCATTTTCAAAAAACAAATATGTTGCTTATAGTTCAGAATCTGTATACCTTAATGATAATCAAAGTTTTGTTGATAAACTAGCAGGAAAAAACAGATATCTTTGCACACTTAGGTATAAAGGTGTTGACTACGCTATAAGGGAATTTTCTGAAATAGGTGTGTTGTATTGCGATGATAAATCAGATAGTACTTTCAGACTTAAAATAACAGTTACAACAGAAGACCACCAGATAAATTATGTTATGCTAAAAAGAAATGATTTTTTTCTTTCAAATCTTAGATATTTATTTGAACGTGGGTGCTTTAGGTTTAAAGATTTAAAATGCAAGGAAGCAGTTTTACATGCTTTAAGTTATTAATTATGGTATCTGCATGAGTTTTCTACTCTGAGTGAATAGGAATGCACACTTGAAAAATAGTGCCTATATCATTTGTCGTTTTTGCGTAACGCTTTGTTAGTTACTCATGTTATAGATATAAAAGAAATAGACGGGTCACGAACTTAGTTCGCCCCGTCTTTTCTATTCTTATTTTTCACCTGTACTTCCAAAACCACCGCGGTTTTCGTTTCCTAAATGTTCTACTTCTTTTAGCATAATAGGTGGCTGATGTTTTTGTATTCTGAATTGACAGATTCTTGTATTTTTAGGTATGAAAGTCTCACGGGTTGCGTATGCAGGAAAATGCCATTCGTCACTATCACCACAATATGTTTCATCAATTAAACCTACGCTATTAGCTTGTACAATTCCATATTTCTTAAATGTTGAACTGCGAGGGATAACAAGTGCCTCATATCCTTCTGGTAACTGCATTGCTACGCCTAAAGGAATGTGATATAATTCACCTTCTGTCATATAAGTATCAAGTGCTATCCGTAAATCAACCCAGTCTCCTACTTCTATTTCATGTATCTTTTCAATGTCTCTTGTGTATTTAATTTTAATTTCTTTTGGTTCCATTCTATTACCTCATTTCATATGTAGTTTCAACCAATAAAATACCACCACGTATCCTTTTTGGTCTTAGTTTATCCGGTACTTTTAAACCTACTTTAAAATCGTTATAATCTCTTTTTATTGCGTTACCTGTTTCTTTATCAAATAAAAATTCTTTTTCCTCTTGCGTCCATTCTTTCTTTTTGTTTAATTCAGTGTCTACGTACCCGTCTGGTTGTGCTGTCCCTTCCATTGATAACTGAAATAAATCTTTGCATTTCTGTGGCATACCTGCACATTTAATATTGTTATAAGGATTTTCTATTGGTTCAAGGTTTTTATGCGTAACGTGTTCAATATATGTTTTCTGTCTTGTGAATATCGCAGTGTCCCAACACGCTTCTAGTTTCCAACAACAAAAGTTTTTATCATGTACAGTTATTCCTTTTATCTTGTCTGGCGGCAAATCACAATGTATGCTGTCAGTATCTGCATATATGAAACCTGCTTTATCTTTACCGTAGTAATTTTTTTGAGCGGCTCTTATGGTAAAGTTTCTTGCATAACTTGTGATAGCTGACCCTACAGGAATATAGCCTGCTTTTTTGTTGTTCTCTGCGACAGGTATAAATCCTATTGTTTTATCATCTTTCACATAAGCTAGCTTAAAACTTGAATCTTTACTTGATGCCATTTTACCATAAAGATTATTCAAGAAAAGTTTTGCTAATTCACGCTTTGCATCTTTATTCTCTTTTTTAATCTTTGCGTACTTGTCTATGTATTCGTCAAATATACCTACTTGGGAATAAAACCAACACCCATCAAGTATTTCAAAATCAACCAGTTCATAGTGTTCTTTCATCAATTGAAAGTCTGTCATTGTAAGCACCAATTCTACACGTGAATCATGAACGTTCCCGTCTTTGTCTCTATAATGAGTAAAATATTCATCATTCTTTCTATCGTATATGTCACTCGTTTCAAGTGCTTCTGTCCCTTTGTACAGTAAGTTATCTTTAATCTGGATAAATGGTAACATATCTTTCTTTATGTAAAATCGAGTCTTGATTCTAATAAAGAAATACTTGTCTGATTCTAAGGCTCTATCTGGTATTATATTACCTGTCCAGAAATGAGGAACGCCAACAGGATACCTGTTACCCGATTCTGAGGACATCATAGAAGGGTAAAGTGAGTTGACATCTGCTGTTGTTCCATTTTTATATATTTTATTCTCTTTGCCTTTTACAAGATAACACCAACCACCTCTATATGATTTACGTATATAGTCACCTGCCGTACCGTATTTATAAGTATTTGCATCTATAGTTATGGAGTACATATCTGGAAACATTTCTTCGTAATCCAAAATATTAGTAGTTGAATGCTTGCAAATCTTCTTGTATTCTGATAGACAACACGCACCAATTGTTAACTTGTCATGACCTTCTGTAAACATTATTTCAAGTGCTTCTTTTACAACAAGAACATCATTTGCAATATAGTGCTTTTCTTCTGGTGTTATCTCACATCCTGCATACCTAAAGCCTGTATATTCCATGTCAAGTTTTTTATGCTTTGTTCCAAAACTCTGGCCTATACGCTTTACACTGAATGGTAACAATTTCAGGGAATCACGTATTTCAATAAAATGATTACCTGCTTTTATAGTAATTCCATACCACATGCCCTTATCAGATATGGAATACTTGAATGTGTCATTTTGCATGTATTTTTCTTGCAACCATTCTACGTTTATTTCTGATTCACCTATACGCTTGTTAGCTTGCTTAAACCCTTTATCAATAAGTAAATAAGACAGCCAAAAAGAGCCGTCAAATTTTAAATTGTGATAGTATGCTACTATATTACATTTTTGGGACAAAAAATATTTGAACTGTTCGTCTATACTGTGAAAGATGTGAACATCTTCACTGAAAAGTTCAACGGACGCACTAGCCCAAACTTCTGTACTTGTCTGACCTTTGTATACAGTCGTCTCAAAATCACACATGAAATAGCGATATTTCTTTGTTCGCAATCAGAACGGATACTCCCAGTCTTCTTCTTGTTCTAGTGCGTCACCCATTCTTTTCATGTATTCAACTTTATCCAACATTTGCTCTTTGTATATTATTCCTTCATCTGGTAAATAATCAATCATGTTTCCTATGTATAAAGTTGCTTTATCAGCGTTATATACCGTGTGCCATTCAAGAATGTTTCCTGCTTCTGCCCCTTTCTGTAGCATGGTAGCAACATCGTGTTCACCGTGTTCTTTTATAAGACCACCCATCCATGTTCGTAATAACCCGTATGCCTCACCACGGGCGTTCTGATTCAAATGATTATACCATTCAGTTATCACAACTCTGTCAAAAAAAGATGAATCATCAGATTGCTTAAATGGGGGTTGAAAGTCTGCTTCTGTCCACTCTTGTTTAGGAACATATGCAGATTCTTTAATTTGCGAACTTGATATCTTTTTTAGTTCTCGCGTTAACTTTGCAAGTTCTTGCCCCTTTACACCTTGCGAACGTAATTCTTTTTCAGTAGGAAAATATAAATCAGTTTGTAAACCTTTTTTCTTTAACCGACGAATAGCTGACATGATACGGTTACGCTGTTTCGTATAAACCGTTGTTTTTCTCTTTTTTCTTGCCATATGCTTTACCTCTTTGTTGAAAAAAGAGGGACTTTATAGCCCCTCTTTTGTTAATTTATTCTTGATTTACAGGGATTCAGTATCAAGCACGCAATTAACGAAATCACGACCTGCCTTTGTTACACCAGATGTTTTAATAACTGTAAACTGTTTACCCTTCATAATATTTGAAATATCACGAATACTACGCTTGAATGTAGCTGACTGACAGCTGTATACATGTTTGTCTGGTGTAATGATGGACATTACATCGACTGCTTCTCCTGTGTTTTCTTTAATGTCTGTAAATTCAAGTACTCCGTCTACTGTAATATGCGTTCCATCTTCAACATCTTTTACAGACTGAATGGACGGGGCGATTGTCATAAGATACTGTTCTACTTCTGTAAATTCTCTGCTTACTGTTTTAATTTCTACCATGGTTTATTCTCCTTTTATCTCTTATTAGTTTTCTTCTGTAGTTTCTGTTTCTTCTGTTTTTTCGCCACGTTTAGGAAGAACGGTAGCATAGTGAATAAAAGTATTTTCTGACATTCCATAAAGCGTTTCAATTTCCTCTTTTGCGACAATGTGAACTGCTTTAAGTTCGTCTGTTTCGATAATAGGCTTTACAACTTTTAGCAAAGCGTTATCATCTTTGTAAGTACGTGGAACGGTTACTGTTTCAGTGTAAGGCTCTCCCTGTACTACGTTTAAGCACATAACTGTTGCTTTAGTTGTTGTGATGGTTCTTGTTACCATTGGAATTCTTGCCATTTGTTTTTTCTCCTTTTTCTTGTTTTTTGTTTACACGGTTACTGTAAAATATTAAATTGTATTTGCATTCTTGTGAATGCAGAGGACTTGCTAGAATCGAACTAGCAACGGTTGACCGTGAAAATCCTATCAGCCCTAGAGGTAGGTGGGACGCAAGTTGCAACGTCCCACTATGGCAAACGTAACTGAAAACTATCTTTGTTACAATTATAATATAGCATATTTTAAGGTGTTTGTCAATAAGTTATTTAAAATATCTTTTATAAATTTTATGCCTATATTTAGTTATAACTGCATTTACATAATCTGTTGACGTAACACCATGTTGAATGTCAGAATCAATATTATTAAAAGTACATCTAAATATACTATCATTTAAGTTACGGGGTATTATATCTACTATTAATAAATCATTTATTATGTTAACTGTTGCTTTACCTGTTATTTTCTTGTCTATTTTTGTTTTGATTATTTCTTTTAGTAATTTTGTTAACTCATCAGACATTCTATTCACCGCCTTTCTTTGTCCGTTATGACAACAGTTGCATATTTAAAGAATTGACTTTCTGTAATTCCTAGTAAAATTTCCTCGTGCTTATTTGATTCAATGCTAACCAGTTTATAGGTATCTGTTTCGTATATCTTTTTTAGCATTTTTAATAGTTCAATGTCTGTATATACACCACCTATCTTTGTTTCAAATATTGATACCTCTGAATTTGTAACGTCAATTGCCATTACTTGCGCACTTGTTTGTGTAATTGTGCGTGTTATCATTTTCTCTTTTCTCATTCTTTTCGCACCTTTCTATTATAATCTTTTTTCTATCATTTTAACAAATTCACCTACAGTTAAATAATGCATATATTCATTTAATTGACTTACTTTCATAGTTACAACTTTAGAACTCGATTCAATTTTCTTAAAAGAAAATCTACCATTCATAAAATAAACATGAATACCTGCATTGTACAATTCTACTATAAATCTTGTTAATGGCATCTAATTCACCTACCTTTCTACATACTATGTTTTAAAGTTAATTTAAACTAACATTGATTATAATTAGAAATGACTAACTTTATGCATATTATTTATTTTTTCCAATGTTTCTTTATTAGTTAAATATATACTTCCATCAGCATTTAATCTTGGTGTTATTCCATATTTAGTGGCTATATAATTTACACCTGTTTCACTGTCTGTTATTGTATAAATAAAAGCGCTACCTTCATTTATTACTACAGTATAACTCCATTCATCATCTGATTTTATTTCTTTACCTTTACATCCTGTTAATGAAGTTAAAATTATTAGTCCTATAATTAATAAAATCTTATTTTTCATATGTTAACCACCCCACAATCATACCTATGATAAAACCTAAACCAAATATTGCCATAATTTATA
>OHAF01002162.1_pt1 | contig 15657 bp, 16 predicted proteins | sample 1577041 | NCBI WGS metagenome assembly OHAF01 (sample SAMEA3541495, study PRJEB24748) | human gut metagenome | biome: human gut; feature: human-associated habitat; material: faeces | place: China | collected 2012
AAGGGTGGATTTAGTTGAAAAGGACAGATTTCTAACGAAATCTGTCCTTTTCTGGCGCGCCTGACTGGATTCGAACCAGCCGCCTTCAGAGTCGGAGTCTGACGCTCTATCCAAATGAGCTACAGGCGCATATTAAATAAAACACTACTGCTTTGTGCGGACGAAGCATCTCGACCGCACGAAGCATTTTTATGTCTCAGACGTTAAATCTGAAAAGAACTATATCTCCGTCCTGCATAACATAGTCCTTGCCCTCGGAGCGTATTTTGCCCTTTTCCTTTGCAGCCTGCATCGAACCGCACGCCATAAGCTCGTCAAAAGAGATAACTTCGGCACGAATAAAGCCGCGCTCAAAATCGGAGTGTATTTTACCTGCCGCCTGGGGAGCCTTGGTACCTTTCTTTATTGTCCACGCTCTGACCTCGGGTTCGCCTGCGGTGAGATAAGATATGAGTCCGAGCAAGCTGTACGAACGCTGTATAAGCATATCGAGTCCGCCGCTCTCAATGCCGGCGTCCGACAGGAACATTTCCTTTTCCTCTTTTGAGAGAGACGAAATTTCCGCTTCAAGCTCGGCACATATCGGAAGCACTTCGGCACCCTCTGCCTTTGCTATTTCACAGACGGCTTTATATCTCTCGTTATTTTCGATGTTTGAGGCAAAATCATCTTCGCTCATATTGCAGGCGTAAATTACGGGCTTTGCGGAAAGCAAACCTATATCCGCCAATATGGCCTTTTCATCGTCGTCCGCCTCCACGGCACGGGCACTGACGCCGTTTTCGAGCTCCGTTTTAAGACGTTTTAAAAACTCGAGTTCCGTAAGAAGGCTCTTATCGCCCTTAGCCGCCTTTGCGGTACGGTCTATGCGGCGGTCAAGAATCTCAAGGTCGGAGAGAATGAGCTCAAGATTTATGGTTTCAATGTCTCTTTTCGGGTCAACCGAGCCGCTGACGTGCATTATATCGTCGTTATCAAAGCAACGTACAACATGTATAACAGCGTCAACCTCGCGGATATGCGACAGAAACTTATTACCGAGACCCTCACCCTTGGAGGCACCTTTTACAAGACCCGCTATATCGACAAATTCGATTACCGCGGGAGTTATTTTTTTAGGCGAATACATTTTGGCAAGCTCGTCAAGCCTGTAATCGGGCACAGCCACAACGCCTACGTTCGGCTCAATAGTGCAGAACGCATAGTTTGCAACCTCGGCGCCTGCATTGGTTATAGCATTAAAAAGCGTACTCTTGCCTACGTTCGGCAAACCTACGATACCAAGTTTCATTATGAATTTACATCCTTTATTTATAAAATTCCGATATTGCTTCGGACGCCTTACCGGGGTCTCCGCAAATAACCATAATAACATAGTCACCGCTTACCTCGACAAGACAATTATCTATTTTTCTGTTTTCGTCGGAGCTGAGTGTGGAATAAGAGCTGCGACAATCCGAAAGTCTGCCGTCAACAGCCGACGCCGCAATCTTTTTTTCGGCCTCGTTACTCACCCTGAACACCGCGACTTCGTCAGCCGACAACGCCGATGAGCTTTTGTATACCGCTGAATTCTCGATAATTGCGACAGGCACGCCGTAGTAATTGCCGACTTGCTCATTTTGAAGTTTTACGACGCCGACGAGAGATGTATCCGATATAATCCGCTCCGCTATCTGCTCCGCCGATGACGCCGAAATAACATGCGGCGATCTGCCCCTGTTCTTATTACGTATATAGCCTTTGCCGAAAACAACGACAGCAAGAGCCGACATCACGAGCAGCAGGACTAATGCAAGTGCTATCCCCTTCTTCTTTTTGCTCCCTTGTGACATAAGCAAATTCCTTTTCCGTGCATAACGGTGGATTTTTAATAAGCTACCCCAAATACAGTTTAAAGCCGCAAGCCGCAAAACAACTTATAAATATTATCACAATTTGTGATATTTAGCAACAGCACAATTTTCCTTTTCGGTTTTTTGATGTCATTTGCCGCAAGGCAAAGGTATTTTCTCCTTGAAACACGCAAAACGGCGGAAAAACCGCCGTTTGATTTTACATGGATTTATTCACCGCAACGTCTGTTACATACAAAACAATACCAATCGCCGTCACGGCGTGTTTCGATTATGTTAAACCCGTTTTCACAGAGCTTTGCTTTTACTTCATCCGCGCGCGGCGCTATAATGCCGGAAGTAATAAAAACGGCGTCGTCCTTCATAAATGCACCCACCTGTGATGAAAACATCATAACGACATCCGCCACGATATTTGCCGCGACAACGTCAAATTTACCCGTTACCTTATCTGCAAGATTGCCGCATATAACCGTAAATTCGGGCTCGGTAAAGCCGTTTACCCTGCCGTTTTCACGGGCGGTTTTAACAGCCAGCTCATCTATGTCAACACCGACCGCTTTTTCCGCTCCGAAAAGAAGCGACGCAATGGACAATATACCGCTTCCGCAACCCGTATCAAGAACGGATGAGCCTTTTTTCACATATTTTTCAAGAGCTTCAAGGCATAGCTTGGTGGTATTATGTCCGCCCGTGCCGAATGCAAGCCCCGGCTCTATAGAGAGCACGGCACGATTGTCGGAATTATCGTAATCGTCAATCCACAGCGGTCTTATAAGAAGCTTATCGCCTATTTTGAGCGGCTTGAAATACTCTTTCCAATTATTTTCCCAATCCTCGTTTTTGCAAACGGAGAGGTCTATTTTATTTGGTATATTTTCCGCCTTCAGCCTCTCGCTGAGATACGAAACTGCCTCGCTCGGATTTTCGTCTTCGGGAATATATATGTGGATAAAGCCCTTTGTACGGTCTTTTTTCAGCAGTTCTTCATCAATGAGGTCGATATTTGCAATCTCCCAGGTTTCCTCTTCGAGATTTCTGTAATCCTCGATGTATATTCCGTAGGGAACGGTCATATTGGCAATTGCCGCCGCCTTATCAATGTCATCGGCGTTTATCTCAAGTGAAATTTCAGTCCAATTCATTTTAAAGTCCTTTTATTATTTTTTGCCGGTGGAGCCGAAGCCGCCCTCGCCGCGGTCTGTATCGGAAAGCTCCGAAACCTCGCAAACGGGCATACACGATACCGGCATTATTACAAGCTGAGCTATTCTCTCGCCCGGCATAATTGTGTAGCTCTCGCGTTTTTGATTTATAACGCCTACCTTGAGCTCACCGCGGTAATCGCTGTCTATAACGCCTACGGAATTGAGGAGTCCTATGCCGTGTTTTACCGAAAGACCGCTGCGCGCAAAAATAAACGCCGCATATTCGCTTGACGGTATTTCAATGGCAAGACCCGTCGGAATCACCGCAGTATCTCCGCATGAAAGAGAGAGCGGTTCTTTTAAAAGAGCGCACAAATCAAGACCGGCACTGCCGGAGGTTGCTCTTTCGGGGACCTTGGCGTCGGAGTCGAGTTTTTTGATTTTTAAGGTTTCCATAAACAAATTCCTCTCTGAAAAAAATAAAGGATAGTTTTAACACTATCCTTTATTTTAACATAAACACGCTATGTTTTAAAGTTATTTTTTTCTTTTGCCGAAGAAGCCCTTTTTCTCTTCTTCCTTACCGTAATTTGCAGGATTTCCGAAAGAAGCGTCAAGCTGTTTCATAAGCTCTTTTTGCTCCGAAGTCAACTCTCGCGGAACATCAACGATAACTCTGACAAGCTCGTCGCCGTGACCTCTGCCGTTAAGACTCTGGATACCGCGGTTTTTAAGCTTAAATACCGTTCCGCTTTGAGTGCCTGCGGGTACGTTGTATTTAACCTTGCCGTCAAGAGTCGGAACCTGAAGCTCGCAGCCGAGAGCTGCCGCAGGGAAGCTTATATGCATCTCAACCCAAACATTGTAGCCGTCACGCTCGAATATCGGGTGAGGACGTACGTTTACCGCGATGCGAAGATCGCCTGCCGGGCCGCCGTTTGCGCCCTTGTTGCCCTGACCGCGCGCATTTATAATCTGACGGTCGTCAATACCCGCCGGAATATCAACGGTGAGCGTTGCGGTCTTACGAATTCTTCCCGCGCCGTGACATTTTTTGCAGGGCGAGTCAATAATCGTACCTTTTCCGTTACACTTCGGACAGGCTTTTTGAGTCTGAAACATACCAAACGGAGTTCTCTGCGAGGATGTAATCTGACCTTTGCCGTGACAATCCGGGCACGTTTTGGGAGAAGTACCGGGAGCGGCACCGCTGCCGTGACATTCGTCGCAGACCTCTATTCTGCTGTATGTGACATCACGCTTACAGCCCTTTGCCGCCTCTTCGAACGATACGGTAACAGTAGCCTGAGTATCGGTACCGCGCTGAGGTGCGTTGGGGTTTGAATTGCCTCCGCCGAAGCCGCCGCCGAACCCTCCGCCGAAAATATTGCTGAATATATCGCCGAGGTCAAAATCAAAGCCTGCTCCGCCGTATGCTCCTCCCTGCGCTCCTGCCCCGTAATTCGGGTCTACGCCTGCATGGCCGAACTGGTCATAACGCGCTTTTTTCTGAGGGTCGGAGAGAACCTCGTATGCCTCGTTAGCCTCCTTGAACTTTTCCTCGGCCTCTTTGTTGCCGGGGTTTAAGTCGGGATGATATTTTTTAGCAGTTTGGCGATATGCTTTTTTTATCTCATCTTCGGTGGCGTTTTTACTTACGCCGAGGACTTCGTAATAATCTCTTTTTTCTGCCATATAACAATCACTCCGTGGCGCCGTCGGCGCCGCTGTTTATAGTATATTTGAAATAACACATTACCGCCTTCTCCCCAAAAAAGGGCAGGAGAGAAAGCGGATAAAAGTGATTATTTCTTGTTGGGATCGTCCTAAACGTCGGTGTAATTTGTCTCGTAATAGCCGTCCTGACCGGGAGCATTGCCCTGTGCGCCGGCACCAGGGTTCTGCTGAGCACCGCCTGCTGCCTGCTGAGCCGCAGCAGCCTGCTTGTAGATTTCCTCCGAAATCTTGTAGAAGCTCTGAGTAAGCTCTTCTTTCTTAGCCTTGATGTCATCGGCATTGTCGCCCTTCAAAGCCTCTTTAAGAGCGTTGAGCTTATCTTCAACGTCCTTTTTGTCGGATTCGTTTATCTTATCGCCGTTTTCGGAAAGAATCTTGTCGCACTGATAAACCATCTGATCGGCTTCGTTGCGTACATCGATCTCCTCTTTGCGCTTCTTATCCTGCTCCTCAAACTGAGCAGCTTCTTTAACCGCCTTATCAATATCGTCCTTGGACATATTGGTAGAGGAGGTTATGGAAATGGACTGTTCCTTCTGAGTGCCGAGGTCCTTAGCCGAAACGTGAACTATACCGTTTGCGTCGATATCAAATGTAACCTCGATCTGAGGTACGCCGCGGGGAGCGGGCATAATGCCGTCGAGATGGAATACGCCGAGGGTCTTATTATCCTTAGCAAATTCTCTTTCACCCTGAAGCACGTGAACCTCAACAGAGGTCTGATTGTCGGCAGCAGTCGAGAAAATCTGACTCTTCTTTGTGGGGATTGTTGTATTTCTCTCGATAATCTTGGTGGAAACGCCGCCCATTGTCTCGATACCAAGTGAAAGCGGGGTTACATCAAGAAGAAGTATACCCTCAACGTCGCCGCCTAAAACGCCGCCCTGAATAGCCGCGCCGACTGCAACGCATTCATCGGGGTTGATGCCCTTAAACGGCTCTACTCCCGTGAAATTCTTTATAGCTTCCTGAACTGCCGGAATTCTTGAAGAACCGCCGACAAGAAGTATCTTATTGAGGTCGGACGCTTTAAGGCCCGAGTCCGAAAGAGCCTGACGAACGGGACCCATTGTAGCTTCGACAAGGTCTGTGGTCATCTCGTTGAACTTAGCTCTTGTAAGAGTGGTTTCAAGATGCTTGGGGCCTGTGGCATCGGCTGTGATGAAGGGAAGGCTTATCTGAGAGGTGGTAACGCCGGAAAGCTCAATCTTGGCTTTTTCGGCAGCCTCTTTAAGTCTCTGCATAGCCATCTTATCATTGCGGAGGTCTACGCCCTGCTCCTTTTTGAACTCATCTGCAAGCCAGTCGATAATTCTCTGGTCGAAATCGTCGCCGCCGAGGTGGTTATTACCTGCCGTAGCAAGAACCTCCTGAACGCCGTCGCCCATCTCAATGATGGATACATCGAATGTACCGCCGCCGAGGTCATATACCATTACCTTCTGGTCGGATTCCTTATCAATGCCGTAAGCCAAAGCTGCGGCTGTCGGCTCGTTGATTATTCTCTTAACATCAAGGCCTGCGATTTTGCCTGCGTCCTTAGTAGCCTGACGCTGTGAATCGGTGAAATATGCGGGAACCGTAATGACAGCCTCCGTAACCTTGCCGCCGAGATAGCTCTCTGCATCGCTCTTGAGTTTCTGAAGAATCATTGCGGAAATTTCCTGCGGAGTGTAGCTTTTATCGTCTATGGTGACCTTATAATCCGAGCCCATATGTCTCTTTATCGAAGAAACGGTTCTCTCGGGATTTGTGATTGCCTGACGCTTTGCAACCTGACCGACCATTCTCTCACCGGTCTTTGAGAATGCGACAACCGACGGAGTGGTTCTTGCACCCTCGGCGTTTGCGATAACAACAGGCTCGCCGCCCTCGATAACCGCTACGCATGAATTTGTAGTACCTAAGTCAATACCTATTACCTTAGCCATAATTTATTCCTCCAAAACATTATTTATTATTTAATTGGCAACCTTGACCATTGCGGGACGCAATATTTTGTCGCCAAGCTTATAGCCTTTTGAAAATACGTCGGTAATGACGTTTTCCTTTTCGTTTTCATCGTCCTCGTGCATAACCGCATTGTGGAGATTTGGGTCAAAGGAATCGCCCTTTTCGCCGAACGACTCAACGCCGAGCTTTTTAAACACCTCGGAGAACTGATTGTAAATCATATCAATCCCCTTCATATAATCCTCGGGCGATGCGTTTTTGTTTTCCGCGGCGCGTTCAAAATTATCCATCACGGGTAAAAGCTCCGCCAAAACAAGTGCCTTTGAATCGCTGTACGCCGCCTCTTTTTCTTTTTGAGAGCGCTTACGGAAATTATCATACTCGGCGAGCGTACGTAAAAGTCTGTCGTTAACGTCTTTAAGCTGAGAAGCTAAGCTCTCGGCCTCGGACACCTCTTTTTCGACCTCGATTTCTACGTTATCGGTCTTTTCGCCGTTGATTTTTTCGTTCTTTTTATCAGTGCCTTTAGGCTCTGTTTCTTTTTTCTTTGCCATTGTTTTCAGCCCTTTCATTATGAACAGGTTATGTTAAATTCGTTACCGAATTAAAAGCTAATCGTCAATATTGTGCGAGAGTATTCTGCTGACAATATCGGTTAAATACTTAAGGCTCGGAATAAGGCGGCTGTAATCAAGCCTCGTGGGGCCTATAATTCCGATAGTGCCGCTGTCTCTGCCGCCGACCTTATATTCACCGAATATCATACTTGAATTCTGAAGCTCGCGAAACAGGTTTTCGCGGCCTATTAAGACGTTCGGTGTATCCTCCGTCCCCTTCTTCTCGGTGTACTTTTTGAACACCTGCGACAAAGGCTCCGAGCGGCGGAGAAACTCCATAAGCTCATATGCGTTTGACTCAAATTCACGATAGTTCAAAAGATTTGACTGACCTTCAAGCAATAGTTCGGTATGCTCCGTCAAAGCTGCCAAATCTGCAAGTGTTACAAGAAGCGGAGTCATCGCAAACGATTTATCACCGAGCGACAGAGCCACCGTTTGGATTTTTGCGATGCTGAGACTCGCCGCCGGCTTACCGATAAAATGTTGTTTTGTTATATTATAAAACGTCTCGACTATATCAAGGGTTATCTCGGAATTTGTTCTGCACACACGGCTTTTGAGTATACCCGACGAAGTCAGCATAACGACCATCGCGGTTTTTGTGCCTATGGGGACAAGCTCGACGCGGCGTATAACCGCCTGACTGTCGGCAGGCGTTGTGGAAACGGCAGCGCAGCCCGTAAGCTCCGATAAAACAAGTCCGGCTTTTCTGAGTACGCTCTTTGTCTCGGACGGAACGCCCTCAAGCTTTGAGTCAATAATGCGTTTTTCTTTATCGGAAAGCTCATATCTGCCCATAAGGTTATCGACATAATAGCGATAGCCCTCACTTGACGGAATTCTGCCTGCCGAAGTGTGAGGCTGCTCAAGATAACCTGCCGTGACAAGGTCGGCCATATCGTTACGAACGGTAGCGGACGAAACGGAAAGCCCGGGCAAATCCACAAGAGCCTTTGAGCCGACAGGTTCACCGGACAATATATATCTCTCTACAACGGCGGCAAGAATCTTTTTCTTTCGCTCTGTCATTTCCATATCGCTCGCCTTCTTTCTTTTTAGCACTATTAGCACTCTTTATCCCTGAGTGCTAAACTATACATATATTATCCCCAAAACAATGCTTTGTCAATACCAAAACATGAATTTATTTGTAAATAAATTGTTAATACGCGCGGCTTATTTTTATGTGAAAACGCAACGCAGGCACCGCCCGAAGCACAAAAGTGCCATAACATAAAAAAGGACGACCGCCGAGCGGTCGTCCGAAAAATATACATTTGGTTATGAAAAGCTTAATATGAATCAAACTTTTTTATCCTTTTGAAGCGCTGCGTCTACGGCATTGCAAACCGCGCTTTCAAAGCCGTCATTTTGAAGTGATACAATTCCCTCAATTGTGGTTCCGCCCGGAGAACATACCTTATCTATAAGCTCCCACGGATGCTCATCGCTCTCAAGTATTTTTTTCGCGCTGCCGAGCACGGTCTGAGCCGCTATCTCAAGCGCCACGGATTTATTCATTCCGTTTTTGACGGCAGATCTCGCAAGCGAATCTATAAACATATAGGCATATGCCGGCGCACACCCGGCAATCGAGCAAAACAGCGGAAAATAGCTTTCGGAAAGAGGCATAACCTTGCCGAAGGAGGAGCAAAGCTTATTCACAAATTCCTTTTGGTCGTCGGTTACCGATTCGCTGCAGCAATATGCGCTCATGGCCTCAAGCACGGTTGCGTTGATATTCGGCATAATCCTGATTACGGGTGCTTTAAACCCGAGGAGCTTCTCTATAAATTCCGTCGTTTTTCCTGCCGCTATAGACACAACCAAGCTGTTGTTTTCACGGAGCTTTTTGGATATTGACGGAAGGAGCGTCGGAAAAATGTTCGGCTTTACAGCCAAAACCACCGCGTCCGCAAAATCTATGAGACTGTCGGGAGTTTCGCTGACGCACACAGAAAATTCATCGCTCAAAAGACGGGCCTTAGTGTTGTCTATATCGTATACCGATATATCCTCCGCCTTGAAATTACCCGACGAGACCGCTCCGCCGACAATAGCGGAAGCCATATTTCCCGCACCGAAAAATCCTATTTTCATTTTGACTGTTCCTCACTTTCAAGCACCGAGGTGCAGTTGGGGCATCTCGTTGCATCTATATCAATTTCACTCTTGCAATAAGGGCATATTTTGGTTGTAGGCGCCGATTTTTCCTCTTCGTGCGGCTTTGAAGTTTTCTCCCTCAGCGCATTTATTCCCTTGATAAACAGGAATATTATAAACGCCATAATAAGGAAATCAAGCGCGGTGCCTATAAAGGTGCCGTAATTCAAGGTGGCTACACCTGCGGCTTTTGCGTCCGCCGCAGTGGCAAAATCGCCCTTGCCGAGAGGTAAAAACCAATTATTGAAATCTATACCGCCTGTCACAAGACTTATCACCGGCATAATGATGTCGTTTACGAGCGAATTTACTATCTTTTGAAACGCACCGCCTATAATAACGCCTACGGCAAGGTCTATAACGCTTCCGCGAGAGATGAATTCTTTAAATTCCTTAATAAACCCGTTTTTCTTTGCCATTTTTACACTCCTGACTCGGCACCCTCACAACCGAACGAGATTTTTCGCCCGATTTTCAAGCATTCCGCTGTATTTAATTGATTTTAGCATATTTTTAAGAAAAATCAAACCCCGGTTAAGTCAAATTTCGGTATGAAAACCGTTTTTGACGCGGTTTTTTCCTGCATAAACCCGTTTTTCAGTCCCAAGTCAAAAAATGTGTTTATGACCTTGTCGTATTCGGCGGATACGATTTTTCTCCTCAAATCCTTATACTTAAACGCCTCGCCGCACGGTGTATATTGGCTCATTATGCTGACAAAGGTATCGCGCGGCAGCTTTTCGCTTATCCATTTAAGTATTTTTACGGACTGAGCCGTATTGCCCGGCAATACGAGATGGCGGATTATAAGGCCCCTCTGCATCAAACCGTCTTTAAACATATCGGTTTCGGTCTGACGTCTCATCTCGAGTACAGCTTCGGAGGCCTTTTCAAAATAGTCGGGAGCCGCAGAATACTTCGCCGAAACATCCGCGTCATAATATTTTAAGTCCGGCAAATAAATGTCCACGAGGCCGTCAAGTGATTTTATACTCTCTACCCTGTCATAGCCGCCGGTATTGTAAACCACGGGCACAGGCGGCTTATACTTTTCAAGTGCACCGCGGATGAACGGCACAAAATGAGTGGGATTTACGAGATTTATATTATGCGCGCCCTTCGACACAAGCTCTTTCATAATATCAATAAAGCGCTCCTCGGATATACTTTTGCCGAAGCCATCGTGGCTTATGTCGTAATTTTGACAGAAAACGCATCTGAGTGAGCATCCGGAAAAAAATATTGCTCCGGAACCGTTTTCGCCGCTTATAACAGGTTCCTCCCACATATGAAGCGCCGCTCTCGCTATAACGGCATTATACGGCATTTTGCAAAAGCCGTGCGAGGGCTTGTCATACTCCCTGTCTGTATGGCAGGCGCGTGGACAGGCGGCACATATCATATTGTCACCCCTTTTAATAATATGAATAACAGAAGCTTTAAACGTCGATATTACGAATCATGTTTTTAACGCTGCCGCGAGGCAGACAATTTTCCGCATAATCGCCGTCACATACTGCCGACAGTATGGTATCACAATTCGGCACAAAAAACAATGTATAAGCAAACGTCCGCTTATTCGGACATCGGACGAATTATTATAGAGATAAGAAAGGAGTTTTGACGATGCGTAAAATAGGCTTTTGGTCAGAAAACGAGCAATCCAAAGAACAGAAAAACGAAACGGCGCAATTCAAAGCCGAAAAAACGGAAGCTAAAGAATCCGTGGTAAGAGTTTACTTTCCGGCGAGAGGCTTCGCCTGCTCATATTATAACGACAAATTCGACCTGAAAAAAGGCGACGGAGTTTACGTTGACGGCAAGCTCGAGGGACTTTTGGGTTTTATCACGGAGGTCAGCTATTGCTTTAAAATCAGGCTTTCCGAATACAAGCGCGTAATATATCGCGTTGACACGGAGATTCGCGGCAAGCTCTATTTGCTCGGCGACTTCTTTGCAGCCTTTGACGAAGACGTAATACCGAAAGAAAAAATATTACCGTGGTTTGTCCGTCCCGACAACGAAGACGACGTTGCACGCTCTTACGGAGAAGGAACCGAAGCCGAGCTTTCAGATTCGGAATTTACTTGTGACAAGCTGCCGCTCAGCCTCAGCAATGTAATACCGTATTTTTGCATAGATAAAAGCGCGGTTTCCGCCGTTGTAAATATGGGCAACGGCAGACGCTACGGAACGAACGAGGTCGAATTCACATTTGACAACGTTAAAGCTCGCAATATAACGTGCAGCTGCTACGAGGTTGGACTTTGCATACATGAAAGCACTGCCGTTTCGGCGCTTAACGGGATTTTGGCAGAAATAGAGAAAAACAAAGAATTTACCGAAATGTATAATAAGAGCGGCTATATTGCTCTCATCGACAAGAATTCCGTAATCGAAAACACGGTAAATTCAAACAAGACCGGCTGTATTGAGCTTTTATAAAAGCCCAAGTCTTCAAAAAAACGGTTCGCAAGGCTCAAGGCCGTGCGGACCGTTTTTCATTGTTATCACAGCATTGTTGCACACGCTGCATTATTTATTATCAAATACAAAGTCAAGAGCAAGCATTTTGCCGCTCGGACCGAGCTTTACGGGTACAAAGCCGAGATACTTATACCCTTTAGAAGAGTACTCTTCAATTACCTCTCTGTGAGAGGTGAGCTCTGCGCCGGCAACTCTATTGTTGTCATATTCAACTCGGACAAATTTCATTATCTTATCTCCTTTCCGCTGTTTTCATCTATAAAGTCATTTGTTCCGCCGCATTTTACAATCGCGATTCCCTGCGTTTTGTCGCCGACAACCAAAAGCGCGTCATTTTCGGTTATTTCAAATATTTCTATTGCCTTTTGCGGCAATCTGATTGTTCCGTTTTTGCTGAGAACCGTCAGCCCAAAAACATATCTGTCCCTTTTTCCGTCCTCATTTATCAATTCCTCAAGCGGCTTGTTAATTAAGGCGTCAAGCGACACGTTATAGAGCTTTGACAAACGCACGCATTTTTCTATATCGGGATAGCTCTCGCCCGATTCCCACTTTGAAACAGACTGCCTCGAAACATCAATTATCTCCGCAACGTCTTCAAGCGTGCGCCTACTTCGTATTCTCAAGGTTTTGAGATTTTCACCGAGATTTATATCCATTTAATGCCTCCTTAAAATCTGTTGCCGTGCACATTGTCTTACAACAAGATTATTGTAGCACATATTCTCTCGGTATCAACCAAACGGATTTAACAATTCGGGTTAATTTCGGTTGCCTATTGAAAAGCCGTATATTTTATGTTACGATATATATGGTATTTCGAATTTCGATTCTCAACACACATAAATTAAAATCAGTATTCAGCGAATAAGCAGCTGCCTCAGAGCAGCTTTTCAAAGGCGTGCGAGTTAGCCGTGACTAACCGTCTAACACATACATATCCGTTAGACAAATCTGACGGGAAAAGGAATGACAGCAATGCGAGAACACAAGAATTTCTGGGACAAAAATGCCGGACGTTACGACCGCTTTATGCGAAAGGATCAGGCGGCGTATGACGAGATGTATGAGCTGATCCGGCCGGTGGTGAAAGCAAAAACGGTGCTGGAACTGGCGACCGGCACAGGAATGATCGCAAAAAACATCGTGAACGCGGCGGCGCACATCGAGGCGACGGACGCCTCCGCGGAGATGATCGCCGAGGCAAAGCGGGACAATCAATCTGCAAAGCTGCACTTTTCGGTGCAGGATATGTTCCGCCTGTCCTACGCGGATGAATCTTTTGATGTGGTGATCGTGTCAAACGCTTTGCACATCGTGCCGCAGCCGGAGAAAGCCCTTGCTGAGCTCCGCCGGGTGCTGAAGGACGACGGCGTGTTGGTTGCGCCGACCTTTACCCACGCGGACAACTCCTTTTTGGGGAAGGTCAAAGCATTTTTCATGAAGCTGGCGGGCTTTCCGCTGCACAGCAAATGGACGAGTGCAGATTATCTTTCGTTCCTGCGGGAAAACGGCTGGATGGCGCGGAAAAGCACCGTGCTGAAAGCGTCCTTCCCACTGACCTACGCAGAGTGTGTGAAATCGGAGGGATGAACCATGCAGATATTGGAACACGGGCAGGAACATGAGCGGACGCTGCTGTTTTTCCCCTGCACGGCAGAGCCTGTATGGGCCTTTGCCGACACAATCGCGCAGCTTTCTCAGAGATGGCATGTTTTTCAGGTGGTGTATGACGGCCATCAGCCGGAGTACCCCGGGGACTTCACCTCGGTTGAGCAGACTGTGGATGAGGTGATTTCTTATCTGAAATCCCGCAGCGTCTCCCGTCTGGACGGGGCCTATGGGTGCTCCATGGGCGGCGCGTGCCTGACGCGTATGCTGGCATTGGGGAAAATACCCATCAGCCGAGCCATCATCGACGGCGGGATCACGCCCTATCAGCTGCCCTTCTTAGTGCGAAAGCTGCTGCTGGCTCGGGATGTGCTGTCCTTCAAAATGGCGGCAAACAGCCGAAAAATTCTGGAAGCGGCCTTTCCGCCGGAACGGTTTACCCCTGCAGGGCACGACCCCAAAAAGGAGTACGATGCCATGGAAGCCTATCTCAAAACCTTTTCTGATCGGACGATCCGCAATATATTCTGGTCCGCCAACAACTACGCGCTTCCGAAGTGCCCCGCAAAAACCGGCACGAAGCTCACCTACTGGTACGGCGATGACGAAAAGAGGGACCGCAGGCGCGACATTCAATTCATCAAGCGCTATTTCCCGCAGGCACGCATTCACGGCATTCCGAAAATGGCACACGCGGAGCTGGTGATGGTGCATCCGGAGAAATTCTGCTGGTATGCGGAAAAATTTCTGACTTTGCAAACGGAGGAAGCATGACATGAAAGAAAAAATCAGACTCTCCGGCGTGCCGGAGACCATGCTGCAAACCGTTTATGCAAGGGCGAAAGAGAGCAGCGGCAGAGGTGCGATCCACGACGCAAAAGCGGAGGAAATCGTCGAGCGGCTGGATTACGATTTTTCCCTTGCGGACAAGGACACCGCCATGCGCAGCGGCGTGATTGCCCGCACCATCGTGCTGGATCAGCTGACAAAATCGTGGCTTGGGGCGCATCCCGGCGCGGTGGTAATCAACATCGCCTGCGGGCTGGACACCCGCTGTTACCGGATGGCAGGTTATGCGCATTGGTATAACCTCGACCTGCCGGAGACGATGGCGGTGCGGGAAAAGCTTCTGCCGGAAAGCGGCACGATTTCGCAGATTGCCATGTCTGCCATGGAAGATTGGGGCAGCGAAATCAGCGAGCAGAATGTGCCGGTGCTGATCCTCATCGAAGGGCTGACCATGTACCTGAACGCAAAAGATGTGCAGCAAATTTTCACGGTGATTTCCAACCGTTTTTCCCAAGCCACTATATTTGTGGAAACCATGAATCCTGCGATGGTGCGGCATTTCAAGGAGAAATCCATTGACGCAAGCAATGCAAAATTCAACTGGGGAATCAAGAATGGGAAAGCACTTGCCGAACTGCTGCCGGATTTTCGGTTTGTGGAGGAACACAGCTTAACCGAGGGTATGGCGGCGTTTGCGCCAATTTACAAGCTGCTGGACAGGCTGCCCGCCGTGCGGAATATTTCCAATAAGATCATCGTTCTGGAAAAGGAGTGACGAAGGATGTCGTTTTTCGAAAACACCCGCAAGCCTACCGGCTTTGGTGGGAAAGTCATGCTGAACATGATGAATCTGTTCCATGCGCCCCTTGCAGATTGGGGCATGAAGTTCTTGCCGCTTTCATCAAATGCCAAGGTGCTGGACTGCGGCTGCGGCGGCGGGGCCAATATCCGGAAGCTGCTGAAAAAATGCCCGCAGGGTGTGGTGAAGGGCGTCGATTATTCGCCCGTCAGCGTGGAAAAGGCACGCAGGCACAACGCAGCGGCAATCGGTAGTGGACGCTGCGCCATATGGCAGGGCAGCGTAGAGCGGATTATTTTTGCCTCGGACTGGTTTGACGCCGTGACCGCTTTTGAAACGGTCTACTTCTGGCCGAATCTGCCGCAGTGTTTTCGGGAGGTTTATCGGGTCCTGAAGCCCGGCGGAACCTTTCTCATCTGCAACGAGAGCAGTGGCGATACGGACAAGGATGAGAAGTGGACGGAGATCATCGGCGGCATGACCCTATACAGCGG
>OHAF01002177.1_pt1 | contig 15568 bp, 10 predicted proteins | sample 1577041 | NCBI WGS metagenome assembly OHAF01 (sample SAMEA3541495, study PRJEB24748) | human gut metagenome | biome: human gut; feature: human-associated habitat; material: faeces | place: China | collected 2012
TATTTACATGGAGCGGAAAGAACATGTGATTGATACAACGATGGTAGAATCAGAAGGTGTATACTATCGGATTTCCAAGGATGAGACGAATAAATGTCTGCTGTTGGAGTCCTGTGACTCCCTGACGGGCAATTTTCAGGAGATCCCATCAGAAACACTTTCTTCGCTGTTTGGCGTAGAAGGACCGGAATGTTATCTGCTACCGGATCAGAAGACATGGTGTCTGATTGCGGATCAGTTTGCGGAGGGAAAAGGATATCTTCCTCTTTTAACGGATGATCTTTCTTCGGGAAAATTCCGTATTTTAAAGGAAAAGGAATATGCTCTTGGAAAAACAAAAAAACGCCACGGTGGCGTTCTTGCAGTTACTGACGAGGAGCTTGCCTTGCTGGAACGATTTTTTGATCACAAAAAGCCGGTCGTAGAAGGGCTCTTTGCAGATCCGGATCTTGCCTGTTTTGACGGAACGTATTACCTGTATCCGACAACGGATGGCTTTACCGACTGGTCCGGTACGAAATTTTCTGTTTTTGCATCGAAGGATCTGAGAAAATTTCAGAAGGCTGCTGATATTTTCGACATGGCAGATGGAGATGTTCCGTGTGCTGTGGTCCTTGCGGATCTTCTCCGGCTTCGCTTGCGATTGTCCGCTTTGCGCGGCGGCCGGCTTGGTTGCAACAGTTGCGCTAGTCATAATTTCTTCCCCTTACTCTCAGACCTTTTCCTTGCCGCTGAAGAACTTCAGCTGCACGAATGCGAGGATTGCCAGCACGATGAAGAACGTGACCGCGTTCGCCATCTGGTAGGAGTATTCGCCGTTGCCCAGGCCGTTCTGGAAGATCAGGTAGGAGACGGTTTCGGTCTTGGAATCCGGACCGCCCTTGGTCAATGCCATGACCTGGTCGAACGCGCCGAGCGAGTTCTTGAGGCTCAGCACCATGTTGATGGTGAAGAACGGGCCAATCAGCGGGAACGTGATCTGCCAGAAGTTCTGCCAGGCGTTCACGCCGTCGATGGACGCGGCCTCATAGATTTCGTTGTCGATGGTCTGCAGACCCGCCAAGTACAGCAGCGTGGAGTAGGCCACACCCTGCCAGATGGACAGGAACACGATCGGGAACCATGCCAGATCCGGATTGGAGATCATGGACGTGGACAGCCAATCGATGTGCAGCGCCTGGCCGAGGGCCGGCAGCGGGGTCATGAAGATGTACTTGAACACGTAGCCGATGACCAGCACCGACAGGGTGTACGGAATGAAGAAGATGGCTCGGAAGCCGTTCTTGAAGGCGATTTTGGAGTTCAGCAGCACCGCCAGGAACATGCCGAGGATGTTCGTGCCGAGCGTGATCAGAATCGCGATGAAAATCGTGAACAGATACGCGTGGCCGACGCGTGCGTCCTGGAACATCGCGATGTAGTTCTTGAAGCCGATGAACTTGTAATCGCCGTAACCCTGCGAATTGGTGAACGAGTACATCGCGCCCTGCAGGAACGGCAGGTACAGGAAGATGCACACGAGAATCATCGCGGGAATGGTCATCCAGTAGAACGCCGGATCGACCTTGCGCTTGGAGTATTTCGAAACCTTCTTCGGCTTCTTTGCGGCGGCCTTGTCAGCCTTGGCCGAGATATTGCCAGTCATTGTCGTTCCTCCCCTCACCTAAAGTTCCTGGCTTCGATCTTGTCGTATTCCGACTGCATGCTGTTCAGGAATCGTTTAGTATTGCCCGACTGCACCAACGTCTGCAGGAAACCGGCGAGGTTGATGCTTGCCGGCACGTAGTGGTCACAGAAATCAGCCAGCTTGCCGGCCTTGTAGAAGTCGAGCACGCCATTCAACGCTTCATCGCCGACGTACGTATCCTTGTACGGGGTGAACGCAGACTGCTGCTTGGAGTAATCCTGCACGTTCTCCTCGCTCATCAGGAAGTCGACGAATTCGCGAGCCTCGGTGTAATGCTTCGTATGCGCGCCGATCGTCAGCATCACGTCGTCGCCGGCGGTCAGCTGCTGTTCCTTGACGTTGTCGGTGGCCGGCATCTGCGCGAACCGCAGATTGGCGTCCTTGTTGATCAGACGGATCTGCGGAATCGCGTACGTGCCGAGCGGCAGAATCGCGGCCTTGCCGGAAGCGATGTCCTGCGTAGCCTGCTGGTAGGTGACGGCCGGATTCTTCTGCGTGTAGTTCTGGTAAATTTCAATCAGCTTGCCGCTGACGGGCGTCCACAAGTCGGAGAAGGTCTTGCTGCCGTCCTTGAGATACGCGTATTCCGATTCCGGCACCAGCGTCGAATTCAGCGATGCAAGCGGCGCCTGCAACGTCCACGGATCGGCGGTGCTCGCCTCAACCGGCGTGACGCCCTTGGCCTTGAGCCGCTTGAGCAGCGCGATGAATTCGCTCCACGTCTGCGGCGGATTGTCCGGATCCTCGCCGGCCTGCTTCCACACATCGGCGTTGATGATGTAGCCGCTTGCGTTGCCCGCGTACGGAATACCGTACAGACGCTTCTTGGACTTGTCGGTGGTCTGCACGAGGCTCTTCGCGATGTTCACCATGCCCGGATTGAGCTCGTCGACGATCTCGTCGTCGGTGAAATCGTGGAAGACGCCCGCTTCGGCGAGCATGCCGTAATTGATGTCGCCGTTGATGGTGATGACGTCGGGTTCGCGGTTCTTCACCAGTCGCGTGCGCAGATCGGTGGTGGCGTCCGACGAATTGTTGACATTGACTTTGATGTTGGAATGGGTTTTCTCGAATTCACGCGCCTTGGCGGTGAACCAATCCGCCGCCTCGGACTTGAATTGGAAGAAATCCAAGGTGACCGTGCCGGCGGTGCTGTTGCCGCAGCCCGCGAGCCCAACCGTCAGCACAATCGCGCATGCAGCCGTAATAGCACGGCCCGCGATCCGCCTGAAGGTGCCTGTGTTGGCATTGGAATCAGGTTTCATTCTCTCGACTCCTTTGTATTTTCCTTTTTCACGGCAGGCCGGCTTCATTACCAGCCTCCGTTGCTTTTTAATTGTAGAATCGGCTTGTTTTCATTCCCAGTTTCCGCGCGCCCGCACTGTACGGAAATAAAAAACGGTTATTTTGTTATTCTTGGAAAGAAAATAGACGGTAAGGACGGTCCGATATGGCGATTTCCCCGATTCCACACTGGTTTGAAGGCTCGGAGTACACGCATAAGGTTGCGGCCTGCATTATGAAGTACGGTCCGATTTCGCGCATCACGCTGGCACAGATCCTTGGCCTTTCGCAAGGCGCGGTATCGCGCATCACCAGTGATTTGATTTACGCTGGCGTGATCGAAGAGACGCCAATGGCAGCGGGGCATGGCGGCAAGTTACCGAAAGATTTCTTGCGGAAATCGGCACAAAAGTCAATCCAGAAAGAAAATACGGAACGTCGCGGCCGTCCGCAGACCGGACTGCGCATCATCGCCAATGCGCGCACGTTCGTCGGCATGAAAATCAACACCACCCATATCACTGCCGTAACAGTAAACGCGCTTGGGCAGATTGTGACCGGCTGCCATGACCTGCCGCTCGACGACGATTCGCCGGAATCGGTGGTCGACGTCATCAAACAGCTGACCATGGATTGCGCCGACGAGGCGGTCATGTCGGGCCTGCCCGCACCGTGCGCGATCGGCGTCTCATTGGGCGGACATATCACGGACGATTCGGTGACGACGTTCGCACCGTTCCTGCACTGGTCGAAGCCGGTGGAATTTTCGGCGATGATTCGCAAGGCGACCGGCCTGCCGACCGGCATTTACAACGATATCGATTCGTTGGCGGTGGACGCGTGCATGTTCGGCTCGGGCGTCGGATTGAACAGTTTCGCCGTGGTGACGATCGGCATCGGCGTCGGCTACTCGCTCACCGTGAACGGCGAGCCTGTCAACAATCCCGATAAAAGCTACGGACTGGTCGGGCATATTCTGGTCGACCCCGACGGACCGCGCTGCATTTCCGGACATAAGGGATGCGCGACGTGCCTAACTGACAATTCAATCGCAACAGAATATTCGAAGATAATCGGCCGGCCGGCCACATTCGACGAATTCGCGGCCGCCGCGCGCGCCAGCAAAACACAGGCCACGAATCTGGTGAACCGCACCTGCTTCCGGTTGGGCACGCTGATCGCGACCATCGCCAATCTTGCCATGCCCGACAAAATCATGATCGCCGGCGAATCGTCGTTCATCGCGAAACTCGGCGTGGGCGACCTGCGCAACGGCATCAATATGTACCGGCACAGCCAGGCGGCGCCGGTCGATTTCGAAATCGCCGACCACGACTGGGCGATGTGGGGCAAAGCCGCCGCCGCGCAGGCGATTCGGCAGTATGTGGGCTGACTACGCAGACCGATACAGCCGATACATAGGCTGATTACACGATTTGCCGGCGCTGAAGGGGGTCAGTGCCGGCAAATCAAAAATAAATCGGAAGCGAATCAGAAAGTAAACCAGTTACTTCAGACGCGCACCACCTTGAACAGGACGGCTTGCGCCGGATGAATTGCCGGCGGACGGATGCCGTAGGTGGCGAGCGCGCGGCCGGTCATCTTCACACCGTCGGCGGTCCACCAGCCGAGCGGGCTCTGGCCGTTGCCGATGTCCTGCTTGGCCAGGTCGAGGCTCACGTCGAGCGGGGACACCTCGTATACGGCGTCCGGATCGAGGCCGGGCAGCTTCACGGGAGCGGCCGGGTAGGTCTGCGAGGTGGTCAGCTGGGTGAAACGGTAGATCGCGGCGGCCTTGTTCGGCATCACGCAACCGTCCACGCGCACGGCCGGATCAGCCGCGTCGGAATGCACGACGGTGTCGACAGCGAACCATTCACGATGCTTCTTGAATTCGGCAGTCCATTCGGAGAGCTTGTCGATATCCTCCTGCGGTTCCTTGAGCAGATTCCATTCGATGCCCATGTGTCCGAAGAAGGCCGTGGCCATGCGCATTTCCTGCGAAGTGGCGCGATGCGTGGAATGCGCCGGGGAAGCGCCCACGTGCTCGCCGATCATTTCCGGCGGCACAAGCAGCGACGTGTAGCGCTGGATGTCGGCACGTTCCACCGGGTCGACGCAGTCAGACGCCCAAACGCGATCGGCTACTTCAAGAATGCCCAAATCGATACGGCCGCCGCCGGAGGAGCAGCTTTCGATTTCCAGGCCGGGGTGCGCTGCCTTCAGATCGGTGAAGATGCGGTATACGGCGAGCGTCTGCGCGTGCGCTGCCGGACGGCCGGTCAGCGGCGAGACTTCTTCGGTGACGAGCTTGTTGTGGTCCCACTTGATGTAGTCGATGCCCAGCTCGCTGACGAGCTTGTCCATCGCACCGTAAATGTAGTCGTACGCGTCCGGGTTGGTCAGGTCGACGACCTGCTGGGTGCGGCCCTGCATCGGCAGACGACCGGCGGTGGGCTTCAGCACCCAGTCCGGATGGTTGCGGAACATGTCGGAATCGGGGTTGACCATTTCCGGCTCGAACCACAGGCCGAATTCGAGGCCCTTGCCGTGCACGTAGTCGGCGAGCGCCTTCAGGGACTTGTCTCCGTCGGGCCAGACGTCCTGCGAAATCTGCCAGTCGCCGAGGCCGGCGGTGTCGTCACGGCGGGCGCCGAACCAGCCATCGTCCACGACGAATCGTTCGACGCCGCTTTCCACGGCTTTGTCGGCGAGGGCGGTCAGGGTGTCGTAATCGTGGTTGAAGTAGACAGCTTCCCACGTGTTGAGGATGACCGGACGCGGCTTGGGCGCGATGCCATGGTCCACGAGCCAGTCGCGGTGCACGCGGCGGATGTAACCGTGGAAGCGTGAGGCGACTTCGTTGAGCCCCTCGCCGTAAGAGCCGACGAGCCATGGCGTGGTGTAGCTTTCGCCGTTGGCCAGGCTGATTTCGCCGCCGAAGAGCACTTCGCCGCCGCCGATCACGCCAGTGGTGTAGGGCAGTCGTTCCGCGGACAGCACGCTGTTGCCGCTCCATGCCACGTGCGCGGAGTAGACGTTGCCGTGGGTGAAACCGAAGCCGTGTTCGCCAACGCTGAGCAGCAGGGTGGCGTCGAAGTCGGGGCGGCCGATCATGGAGGATTTGGCGAAGCGCCCGATGGTGAAGTCCTGGCGCTGTGGGGAACGCTCACGCAGATGGTGACCGGTGGTGGTGAGGATCTCGTTGGCGTCGGCGGGCACGCTGAATGCAAGTTCGATCTTGCCGATCTCGAGTCGTCCCTCGCCGGTGTTCGTCACCTCCGCATGCTGGCGGATGAGGCCGGTTTCATCGAGCTCACAGGTCCACGTAAGTTTCACGCATTGTTCCACGTCCTCGGCAGTGACGGTGACGGTAGGCGTCTGCTTGGGCTCGGAGGCCACGCTCCAGCTGGGGTAGCCGTCTTTTTCGGCCATGGTGTAGGTTTTGCCGGCGGCCACGGTTTCGGCTTTGATGTCGGTGACCTGGAACTTGCAGAACAGTTCCACGCCGTCACGGCGCACGTCGAAACGGTCAGAGCCGGACCACGCTTCGGACTGTGTCGGCAGCACGCTCGGCCATGCGGTGTAGTCGAGGGCTCCGGAAACACGCTGCGGAGCGAGCGCGTCGAACGTGTTGATCACGGTTTCCGGTGCGGTGAGCGGGCGACCCCAATGCACGAATCTCGGCAAATCGCTGCCGGGGAACACCAGAGCAAAAGCTGCGGCGGCAGCCGGCTGCTCGGCATACACGGCGGTAAGGGGTGTGCCGTTGGAAGCGGTGCCGTGGAAAGTCTGAATGAGCGTCATTGCAGCATCCTTTTCTTGCGATTCTTGGTTGGTATGACGCTTTGATGATACTGCATACCGCTTTTCTTCCCATCGCCCTGCGTGTTTGTTTCTTTCGGAAAGTAATTAGCGTCGGCGCGCGAAGAAATCGGTCATCAATCGCCCGCATTCCGCTTCGCGCACACCGCCAATCACTTCCGGTACAAGTCCGACGTGCGGATCGCGGGGAATATCCCATACCGAACCGCATGCACCCAACTTGGCATCCCACGCACCGAACACAATACGTCCGATATGCGTCTGCAGACAGGCACCGGCGCACATAGGGCACGGCTCCAACGTAACGACAAGCGTGCAATCAGCGAGATTCCAAGTGTCAAGCGAGGCGGCCGCTTCAGCCATCGCCTTGACTTCGGCGTGGGCAAGCGGATCGGCATACGTCTCACGCAGGTTCCGCCCGCGGCCAATCACTCGGCCGTCAGCGGCAAGCACGACAGCACCGACCGGCACCTCGCCATCCGCGGCGGCTTCGCTGGCGAGCGCGATCGCCAGCCCCATATCGTCATCCCATCGCATAGCCCACAGTGTAGTGGAGGACGTGTCTGCGTGACAGAAAACGTGGCGGACGTGACGCGCGTGGCCACGACGGCGGGTCCCCCATCTCACGCCCACAGCGAAACATGCTCATAACTACCTCTTGGTACCCTTGAAAAAGGTTGGAAACACGCGCGAAGGAGGCATGTTGGCAGTATTCGAGTTGATTCTATGTATCATCGCTGCCGTCGTATTATCCTCCTTCATAAGTCGCTTCATACCCAAGGTCTCAACCCCCCTTGTGCAGATCGCGCTGGGCGCGTTGGCGTCGCAGCTGCCGTTTTTCCCGGACGTGACGCTCAGCCCTGAACTGTTCATGGTACTGTTCATCGCGCCGCTGCTGTATTTGGAAGCGCACGAAATCGACAAATCGGAGCTGCTCAAGTCGGTGAAGCTGTCGCTGTCATTGGCGATCGGTCTGGCGATCGCGACCATGGTGGCGGTCGGTTTCGCGCTGCACACCATATGGCCGGTGATTCCGCTCGCCGCCGCGTTGGCGCTCGGAGCGGCACTCGGTCCGACCGACGCGGTCGCGGTGTCGTCGCTCGGCAAGGAGGCGGCGCTGACACAACGGCAGACGAGCGTGCTGAAGGGCGAATCGCTGTTCAACGACGCGTCCGGCATCGTCGGCTTCCAGTTCGCCATAGCGGCGGCCGTCAGCGGCGTGTTCGAAGTGGGCGAATCGGCTGCGCATTTCGTGTTCTCGTTCTTCGGCGGCGCGATTTTCGGCATCGTGCTGGGCGTGATGGCCGACATACTGTTCGAATCGCTGCGCTCCTTCGGCTGGGAGACGACCACCAGCCGCATTCTGATGGAGCTGTTCCTGCCGTTCATCCTGTATTTGGGCGCGGAATCGATCCACGTCTCCGGCATTCTTTCGGTGGTGGCCGCCGGCCTGATCATCCGTTTCGACCGCACCGGCATCGGCCCGAACGTGGCGCGCACGAACATCGTCTCGTCCAGCGTATGGGGAGTGCTGTCGTTTTCGCTGAACGGCACCGTATTCATTCTGCTGGGCATGCTGTTGCCGACCGCGATGACCGCCAGCTGGGACGATCCACGCGTCAGCAATTGGCTGCTTTTGATTGCGATTCTGACCGTTTCGGCCGTGGTGATCGCCATGCGTTTCCTATGGATTTCGCTGATGCTGCGATTGGCGCGCGACACCACCACCGGCAAGCGACGCAAGATGACGGCGAAGCGCTGGCGATCGGCGGCCGTCATGACGTTCGGCGGGCCGAAGGGCACCATCACACTGTCGCTGATGTTCACGATTCCGTACACAATCGCGGCGGGCGCGAATTTCCCGATGCGCAACGAACTGATCTTCATCGCCGGCGGTGTGATCGTGATGACGCTGCTGCTGGCGAATTTCCTGCTGCCGCTGCTCGCGCCGAATCGCAATAAGGACACGTCCACGGAAATGACGGAAATCACCATCGAAGTGCTGCGGCGGACCGTCGAGGAGCTGACGGGACGCGTCACGCCCGACAACCGACGTGCGGTGCTCATGGTCATCGACTCGTATACGAAACGCATCACGCGACTGAAGCAACACACCGGCGAAATCGATCCGCAGGGGTATATGAGGCTGCAGATCGACGCGCTGAATTGGGAGAAGGAATACGTCAAGAATCGACTGGCGGGCGTGCGCGCTGCGATCAAGGCGAATCCGACCGGGAACCGCGCCGCGAACGATCTGGAAGCCGAGGCCTGCGAGCGCCTGCTCGACCAGATCATGAGCTCGCTGCGCCACATCGAGACGGAACATAATTCCGGTCGTACGATCTGGCGATTGAAGGGCCGTCTGCGCGCATTGCAGCGTCGTACAGGCACGCTGGTGAGGCGTGTGAACAGCCGTATCCGGCGCACGACCCCGCTGTTCAGCGACGATGAACTGTTCGCGCATACGCGCGTGGTCCAAGTGGATGCGATCGAACATGTGATCGACCGACTGTATGAGGAGATGGGCGGCGACACGTACAACACCGAGCACTGCTCCGGCCTGCTGTTGGACTACCGACGCAGCGAATCCGCGTTGAGGGCGCGGCCGAATATGGGCATCAGCGCCGAAGCGCAGGAACAGGCCGAGGAGGTCAAGCGCGAAAGCTACGGCATCGAGCTGGGCGTGATCCAGGACATGTACGAGGCGGGCGACATCACGCGCGCGCAAAGCAAGCAGCTGCGACGCAACGTGTATGTGATGAGCGTGGATGCGGACGCGCAGATCTGACGTTTTTTCGATTTCCGGCGTTCGGATCGCGTGGCGACGGACGATTGCGCAATGGCGGACGATCGGCTGGAATCGCATCCAGCCGAAATCGTGTTCGTCGGGAACTGTGCCAAATTGCGCCTGAACGAAATCGCCATCGGATTTTCAGGAAGTTTTCAGAAAACACCAGACATGCGCTCAGCATCGAATGGTTATATATGAACTGTCAGCACAACGAGCTGACCAGGAACACAAGAGTTCCCGACAATTGAACCCTTTCTTCTTCTCTCTCCTTTCTCTCCCCGGCGGCCAATCCCGCCGGGGTCTTCTTTTTTCACGACCACCTTCTCACGCTATCGACGCACGCTATATTGGGAAGGTATGAGCGACGCAATCGAACATGAAATTCCGCAAACCGCAGACAACAGCAACAAAACGGAGCTGATCGGACGCGAATCGGATGTGGTGCCGGGCCGTTTCGGCGAACCGCTGCAGGTGACGCACGTCCAGTATTCGCGCGGCGGCGGCAACGCGACACCGAAACGGCCGCTGTTCCTGTGCCTGCATGGCTGGGGATCGAATGAGGCTGACCTTGCCGATATGATGCGATACATCGCACCATACAACGATTACGCTTCACTGCGCGCGCCGCTGACGCTGCAGGCGGCCGGCACGTTCACTCCAGGCGCGTACTCCTGGTTCCATGATTGCGTGCCGTCCGGCGAAGACCTCGACCGCGACGCGTTCGCCGCATCCATGGCTATCGACGATTGGGTGTCGCAGAACGTTCCCGAAGACCGTGCCGTCGTGCCGATCGGCTTTTCCCAAGGTGGCTTGCTGGCGATCCATCTGCTGCGCATGCATCCGGAACGCTACCGTGCGTCGATTTCATTGTCCGGATTCCTTGCGCCTGGGCTCGTCCGCGGCACCGCGCCTGCCGACGACCGTATCGCGCCGCTCAATATTCCCACGTTCTTCGGTTACGGCAACAGCGATACGGTGATCGCCAAGCCGGAGCTTTTCGCCATGAGCGCCTGGCTGGACGAGCACACGTTCCTCACCGCGAAAAGCTACCGTGGGCTCGACCACTCCGTCAGCCTCGACGAGTTCAGCGACCTACGCGGATGGCTCGCCGTGCATGACATCGCGCCGGGGATTCTGTGATGCATCAGTCAGTGATATCGGCCTTATAGAAGTTCACGTAGGAGCGGCTCGGGGTCGGGCCACGCTGGCCCTGGTAGTGCGAGCCGGTGCCGGCGGAGCCGTACGGATGCTCGGCCGGCGAGCTCAGCTGGAAGAAGCACATCTGGCCGATCTTCATGCCCGGCCACAGCTTCACCGGCAGTGTCGACACGTTGGACAATTCCAGCGTGATATGACCTTCAAAGCCAGGGTCGATGAAGCCCGCGGTGGAGTGGGTAAGGATGCCGAGACGACCGAGCGAGCTTTTGCCTTCAAGACGAGCCGCGATGGATGCATCGAGCTTCACATACTCCCATGTGGACCCGAGCGCAAACTCGCCCGGGTGCAGAATCCACGGCTCGTCCGGCCGGACTTCGAACTGCTCGGTCAGCTCGCCCTGGTTCTCCGCCGGATCCACATACGTATACGCATGGTTGTTGAACAGACGGAAGAACCGGTCCAAACGCACGTCAATCGAAGCCGGCTGCACCATCTCCGGGGTCCACGGATCGAGTGAGATATGACCGTCGGCCTGTGCGGCGAGAATGTCGCGATCGGACAGCAGCATCGAAATTCCTCCAAAAAACGCCGGAACAATCGTCATACGAACGGACGCGCAACCAATGCGCGCCCGCCAATCGCAATCCAGTCTAGCGCGGCGGCGCTATAAGCCGACGCAACGTTATCCATCCGCATTTTGCCGACGCAACGGGTCACGGCACGGCAGAACGCGGATGGAAGACGGAAAAACGAAAGACTACTTGCGCAGAGCGCGCAGAACACACTTGCGCAGCTCGGACGCGACGAGCACGATCATCGCAAGGCCCAGACATTCGAACCATGCGCCGGCGGACAGCGGCATCGTGCCGAACGCGGTGTTGAGGAACGGCACGTAAATCACCACCACCTGCAACAGCGTGGACAGCGCGATCGCAGCCCACAGCCACTTGTTGGCGAACAGTCCGACGAACACCGACTGGTCGTGCGAGCGCGAGCACAGCGCGTTGAGCATCTGCGCAAACACAAGGATGGTGAAGCCCATCGTGCGCGCCTCAGTCATTTGCGCATCATGTCCGACAGCATCCACGGAACGGTCCGTGAACAAACCTCCGGCGAGGTGCATGTCCATGCCAATCAGCGTGACGGCAGCCATAATCAAACCGATGAAAATGATGTCGCCCCACATCTGTCCGTCGATCACGCGATCGGTGAGTTTGCGCGGTTTGCGTGCCATCACGTCGTCGGTGGACGGGTCGACACCCATGGCGAGCGCCGGAGCTGCGTCGGTAAGCAGGTTGATCCACAGCAGCTGCGTGGCGAGCAGCGGCACGGTGACACCTTGGCTGCCAGGCTGGGTGATGCCGAGGAATCCGGCGAGCATCACACCGCCGAAGACCGTGAAGACCTCACCGACGTTGGAGCTCAGCAGATAGCGCAGGAACTTACGGATGTTGTCGAAAATGCCACGGCCTTCGCGTACCGCCTCGACGATGGTGCTGAAGTTGTCGTCGGCGAGGATCATCTTGGCGCTCTGCTTGGTAACTTCGGTACCGGTGATGCCCATCGCGACGCCGATGTCCGCGGTTTTGACGGCGGGAGCATCGTTTACGCCGTCGCCGGTCATAGCCACGATATTGCCTTGCCGTTGCAGCGATTCGACGATTTTCAGCTTGTGTTCCGGCGCAACGCGCGCGTACACGGATATTTCGCGGGTGGCGTTGTCGAACGCCCGCTCATCCGGCAGTTCGTCGAGTTGGACACCGGTGAGCACTTTGCCGCTCAAGTCGTCGGCGCCGGCCGCACTGCCGTTCCGGTCTGTTTCGATGATGCCCAGATCGCTGGCGATGCGTGCCGCGGTAAGCGGATGGTCACCGGTAATCATGACGGTGCGGATGCCGGCGCGATGCGCTTCGGCGACGGAATCGCGCACTTCGGTACGCGGCGGATCGATGATGCCGACCATGCCGACCCAGATCAAGTCGCTTTCCAGCACATCGCTTTGGTCGGCGATGTCGGCGACGTGACCGGCGGCGTTGATGCGCACGCCCGGCACTGCGGCGAGCGACGCGGTGCCGAGTGGCCGGTACGCCTGGCCCAGCGTACGATACGCTTCGGCGGACAGGCGTTCCACGGCGGCGAGGATCTGCTGGCGATCGCCTTGCGTCATCGGTCGTACGGCACCGTTGACCGCGATGCGGCTGCAGTAGCCGAGCAGTACATCGGGGGCACCCTTGGCGAAGACGGTGAGACGCCCGGCATCGGCGTTGTCCTGCGCGACGACGGCCATGCGTTTGCGGTCGGAGGTGAATGGAATCTCGCCGATGCGCGTGTAGTTGGCGTATTTGCGATCGGCCTTCACCTTGCGTGCGGCGACGATAAGCGACACTTCGGTCGGGTCGCCGACGGCTTCCCACGTTATGTCGGAAGCAGCGGAACCATCGCCGGCACCTGTGTTTTCGCGCAGTTCGCCGTCGTTGGCCAGCGCGCCCACTGCGAGCGTGGCGACGGCTTCGAGTTGTGCGGCGTCCTGCGCGGGCGACGGGGTGGGCATAAGCCCGGCATCGGGAATCGCAATCATTCTGCCTTCTGGCGCATAGCCGGTCCCAGTCAGCTGCACCTCGCCGCTCGGCGTGACCACGCGTTCCACCGTCATCTCGTTGCGGGTGAGCGTGCCGGTTTTGTCGGAGCAGATCACTGACGCGGAACCGAGCGTTTCCACGGAATGCAGTTTCTTGACGATCGCATGATGTTCGGCCATGCGGCGCACGCCGAGCGCGAGCACGACTGTCAGAATCGCGGCGAGCCCTTCCGGCACGGCCGCGACGGCCAGCGAAACGGATAGCAGCAGCGAATCGATTACGTCGTGGATGTCGTTGAAGCCTTCGGTCAGCGCAAGCGCCACCAGCACGACCGCCGCGATAATGCACACCGCGATGCCGAGAATCTTGGAAACGTAGTTCATTTCCTTCTGCAGCGGACTGTCGTCATCATCTGTGGCCTGCAGAAGGTCCGCGATTTTACCGACCTGCGTGCGCATGCCGGTGCTCGTCACGATTGCGCGGCCGGTGCCTTGCGTCACGGACGTGCCGTTGAACACCATATTGGCGCGATCACCCAAGGCCTTGGCTTCGGCAAGTGTGTCGACGTTTTTGCCGACTGGCACACTTTCGCCGGTCAGGCTCGCTTCCGCCACGCGCAGGCTGGCGGCGGCGAGCAGACGTCCGTCGGCGGGAATGGAGTCGCCTTCACCGAGCACGACCATGTCTCCCGGCACCACGTCGACGGTGTTGATGCGTGCGATTTTGCCGTCGCGCAGCACGTTGGTTTGCGGCGCGGTCATTTGGGAGAGCGCTTCGACGGCTTCTTCCGCTTTCGATTCCTGAATGTAGCCGAGTACCGCGTTGACGATAAGGATAAGCACAATGACGATGGCGTCGAACGGCAGCGCCTCGCCGCCTTCCGCACCAAGCGTGGCGTTGGCGCGCTCGATGAACCATGCGACAAGCGAGATGCCGGTGGCAGCGAGCAGCAGGTAGACGAGGGGGTCTTTGAACTGTGCCAGGAACTTCTTCCATTTTGGCACGGGTGGTGCGGATGCGAGCTCGTTCGGCCCGTATTGCGCGAGTCGGCGTTCAGCTTCGGCTTGGCTCAGACCGGTGTTCGGATCGACGCCGAGCGATGCGGCCACGGCTTGCGCGTCGGCAAGCGACGGGTCGATTTGTGGCGGCTGCTGGTTTTGCTGATCCTGCCGAATCTGCGTGCGATCGCCCGTAGCGGAATCGCCGTCAAAATTGGCATGGGACTGGATGGACTGATCTTTCTTGCGATCATCCATGGTGATCTCCTTGGGAGCGCCGCGGAGTAGTCAGCTCTCCCCCGTCTTACGTATGCCTCGAATCGCGGAAATCGAAAATCCGCGGAATCGCAAGCATTTTGCAAAGGCGAGGCAACGCTGCGCGGTTGTGGGCACCGGGCGGACGCCATCGGCGCATCCTGCTATTATCGCACATCCTCGGCGTGTGAAAAATGGACATGTGGCGGAACGATGCATGGCACGCGACGGGTGCACGATACCATGAAGTGTGATATATTATCGGTAGTTAGTAAAATTCATTACTAAACGGTCGTGCAACATCGCACGGCGCAACCGCAACGATGCAGTGACATCAAGTAATACAGGGGGATGCAAGATGGCAGATACAGCCGAACTCGCAATCGTACATGCAACCACGGCAAGTGCAAGCTGGCTCACCGATCCGACGGTGTTCGCAGCGAACCGCAAGCCGGCACATTCCAGCCACCGATATGTCATCGGCGAGACGAGCGAGCCGAAGCAGAGCCTCGACGGCGAATGGAAGGTTCGTATCGAACAAGCGCGCAACGTGGACGTGGAAAGCGCTCCGTTCGCGGCCGTCGATTTCGAGGATGGCGATTTCGGCGCGATCGAGGTGCCGGGCCACTTGCAGATGGCCGGCTATCTCAAGAACAAGTACGTCAACATCCAATATCCGTGGGACGGTCACGAGGATCCGCAGGCGCCAAATATTCCGGAAAACAACCATGTGGCAATCTACCGCCGTCGATTCGCGCTCGACGCGCAGCTTGCGCACACGCTGGAAAACGACGGCACGGTCAGCCTCACCTTCCACGGTGCCGCCACCGCGATCTACGTATGGCTTGACGGCACGTTCGTGGGTTACGGCGAGGACGGATTCACGCCGAGCGAATTCGATGTGACGGAAGCGCTGCGAAACGGCAATGGCAACGCCGCCGATTCCCCCGAAGCCGAGCATACGCTCACCGTCGCCTGCTACGAATATTCG
>OHAF01002178.1_pt1 | contig 15562 bp, 15 predicted proteins | sample 1577041 | NCBI WGS metagenome assembly OHAF01 (sample SAMEA3541495, study PRJEB24748) | human gut metagenome | biome: human gut; feature: human-associated habitat; material: faeces | place: China | collected 2012
CTTGAAGAGTGCATCAGCAGCATACGCCGGCAAACACTTGCGGAGTGGGAATGCCTCATCATTAACGACGGTTCCTCCGACTCGTCGGGGGAAATCGCCCGGCGTTTTTCAGAGGCGGACTCAAGAATCCGTTATTTTGAACAGAAAAACAGAGGCGTTTCCTCCGCCCGAAATCTGGGCATGCGGCGCGCTTCCGGGCTCTATTTGTGTTTCGTTGACGGCGACGATTTCATCGACGCGGCCTTTCTCAAACATCTTCTGGACGCCTCGGACCGCGGAGCAAGCGATTTGACCGTAGCGGGAAAGCTGTTCTGCGACAGGTTTCCGCCGGATAAAATCCCCGCCCTGCCCACCTGCGGCATATTTCTGCGCCGGGAGTTCCCCTTGAAAAACAATCTGGAATTCCCGGAAGGCATTCACCCCTGTGAAGACGGCCTCTTCTCGCATTTCGTGCTCGCGCTGACAGAAAAAATTTCCTTCTGTCCGGAGGCCGTTTACCATTACCGCCAGCATGAACAGGGCAACCACCACCAGATACGGAAAAGAACCGCCGACATCCTGCCCATGATCCCCCGGTGGCTTTCCCTGATTGAAGAGTTTTATGAACAACGCCATCTCTGGAAAAGAAAAGCCGGCCATCTCGTCCGCTTTATTGAGCATGAACCATTTGAACTGAGGCTGCTTGGCATGCCTTTCTCCCCGCCGGAGCAGGAAATACTTTACAGCATCATCCGGGACTTCCTGACCGCCCATTGCACGGCCGCCGAGTGCCGGAGGGCCTCCCTGCATCTTCCTTTCCGCCTGTTGTTGCAATCCTCCGGCTTTTCAGACTTCGGAAGAAGGCTCCGGAGGGCCGGCAAAAACACCGGAATCCGCCGGAAGCTCCTCCATTTCTGCCCTGTCCCCTCATGGAGGAGGAATGGCAGGGCACAGCTGCGGCAAGTACGCGAACAGCTGGAGGAAATACGCAGGAATATCACGTTTTAACCCCTTCCCCTGCTTGAACATGGCAAAAGGAAAAATAATAGTCATGCGTCTTTTCGGAGGGCTGGGAAACCAGCTGTTCCAATACGCCTTCCTCTTCGCGCTCTCCCGGCAAGGGGGAAAAGCAAGACTGGAAGCCTCATCATATGAACATGATGATAAGAGGGTCTGCGAACTCCATCACTTCCGGGTTTCCCTTCCCATTGAAGGAGGCCCTCCCCCCTGGGCTTTCCGCAAGTCCCGTATTCCCGCCTGCCTGCGTTCCCTGTTCGCCGCTCCCAAATATCCTCATTTCCGGGAGGAAAAACGGCACGGGTTCGATCCCGGTCTCGCGGCTCCTCCCCGCCGCCATACCTATTTCAAGGGATATTTTCAGACGGAACAATACTTCCTCCACTGCCGGGAACAGCTTTGCAGGGAATTCCGTCTGAAAACTCCCCTGACTCCGGAAAACGCCCGCATTCTTGAAGATATCCGTTCATGCTGCTCCATTTCCCTGCACATCCGCAGAACGGATTACCTCTCCAACCCCTACCTTTCTCCGCCGCCTCTGGAATACTACCTCCGGAGCATGGCTGAAATGGAAGGAAGGCTGCGGGCGGCAGGCGCTCCGCAGGAATCCCTGCGTTACTTCATCTTTTCGGACGACATAGAATGGGCCCGGCAAAACCTGAGGCCCGCCCTGCCCCATGTCCATGTGGATATCAATGACGGCGGCACCGGCTACTTCGATCTGGAACTGATGCGAAACTGCCGCCACCACATCATCGCCAACAGCACTTTCTCCTGGTGGGCGGCGTGGCTCAACGAACACGCGGAGAAAATCGTCATCGCGCCGCGCATCTGGTTCAACAGGGAGGAAGGCGACCGGTACCATACGGATGACGCACTCATCCCCGGCTCATGGCTCCGGATATAACCCTGTTTCCTATACAGCAGACCATGCCCTCTCCCCTCATTTCCGTCATCGTCCCCATCTACAACATGGAGTCCCTTCTTCCGCGCTGTCTGGACAGCCTGGCGGCACAAACCCTCCGCGACCTGGAAATCATCTGCGTGGACGACGGTTCAACCGACGGGTCCGGAGGCATCGTCCGGAAATATGCTTCCGGAGACAGTCGTTTCCGCCTGATTACACAGGAAAATTCCGGCAGGGCGGAAGCCCGTAATGCGGGAATCAGGGCTGCTGCGGCGCCTTACCTGGGTTTTGCGGATCCGGATGACTACGTTGAGCCGGACATGTACGAACGGCTCTACCGGCTCGCGGAAGAAAGCGGGGCGGACATGGTCCAATGTTCCTATTCCCCCTTCCTTCCGGCTGAAAGCGGAGAATCGCGCGGAATGGCTGAGGAAAAACTCCTTCATATTGAAAACACCGCCTGCGACGGCGTCTTTACGGAGAAAGGAGAAATATTCAGGCTCTTTCTGGAAGACAGGATCACCGGCGTCGTCTGGAGCAAATTGTTCAGGCGGCTCCTCCCCGGCTGTTCCGCCCCCCTGGAAGTCCGCCTGCCTTCTTCCTTCACCAGCGGAGAAGACACCCTTTACGTTTCCCGGGCCATCGCCCGCTGCCGCAGCGTCGCCCTCACCTCTGAAAAACTCTACCACTACGGGCTGGGCGGCCCCCAATCCGTTTCTTCTCGCAACCGGAAAGCGGAAACCCGGCCCGCAAGTTATTACGCCGTATTCGAGATGCTCACCAGGGAAAAACTCCGGGAGGGGGTTCTGGGCAGCAACCGCACGGCCTACATGAATTATATTGTCCCCCTGCTTTTTCCGGACAATGAAATGCCGGCCGGGCGGCTCAGGCATTGGGCGGAACTCTGGCGGGAGGCGGACATCACTTCCGAACACGTTTGCGGGATGCCCAGGGAACAGAGGGCTTATCTTGAGGCCGCCCTGGCCGGACGGTGGATTTACCTGCGCCTCCTTCAATGCTTCTGGAAGTTCAAGACCGCCAGAAGGAAAATGTTCCGGCTGAGGTTTTCCAAAAACGGAATAGACACGCTCCAAATCCTCGGATACACTCTTTATTCTGCAAAGAAGCTCCCCCGATCATCCCTGTAACTGCTGTTTTTCCCGTGTTCATCTATTCCTACCAGCAACACGACCACCTCCTGCCCGGCAATGACAGAATGCTGGTGATCGGCAGTTCCGCTCTGGCAAAAAACCATGGCCATCTGAAATCGTCCCGACTGGCCGCCGACACGCTCATCTTCAATTTCCCGCTCAACCATCCCCGCCTGTGGCGGCAAATGGAGCACAGCCTTTCCGGCGCCCGCTACAGCATCATTCTTTTCATGTGGCCGCCCCTGCATCTTTCCCCGGCCAACGGCAGGCTCATGGAAAAGCCCCCGGAAGGGGGCGGGCCCATGGAAAGCGCCGAAGATATGCTTTGCAGGCTTTTCGCCTTTCTGCGGAAACAGACGCGCCGCCTGATCCTCCTGTCATCCCCGCCCTCCGACTACGGCAGCGCCCGGCACCCCTACGCGGAAGAACCGGGCGTCCTTGAAGCCTGGAACGCCCTTCTTCGCACGCTGGCAGGCAAGCTGAACCTTCCATTCATTGACTTTTGCGGCGATATGCTGCAATACCGCCCCCTGCCCGGCTCCGGGGAAGAAGATTTCCCGGAAGCTTACCGGAATCTGGGAAAACAGATCCTCCACCGGCTGCCTTTCGGCCAAACGTGGGTGAGAAGGCGTTCCGGGAAAATACACCGCCTGCTGGAGAAAAGAAGAAAACGCCGGAAGGAACGCATGCTTGCCCGCTGGAGGACATTGGCGGCCCCTCCCCATTACCGTGAGGAAACCGACTGGATTACGGCCATTCATTCAGAAAAAGGGCAGGCGCGCATACTGCTCATTGGCGATTCCGTCATGCGGCATTTGTGGCGGCCCCTTGCCTCAGAACTTCAGGAAGACATTGACTTGTTCTCCTCCACGCTGATTCCCGGAGATCCGGACTATCTCCCCACTCTTGCAGGATATTTTCCCTCCGCCGGATACGAAGCCGTCATTGTTTCCTTCGGTTCCCACGTCACCAATAAAGTCTCCGCCATTTCCGTGGATGACTTCCGCAAAAATTACATGGCATTCGTCTCCCAGCTCAGCAAGCGCTGCCGTTTCCTCATCCTGGCAACCAGTACGTCCATCATGGATGGGCCGGACGGCACGCTGAATGAAGAAAAAGAGAAAACCCTCGCCGCCTTTAATGCCATTGTCCGCGAGGCGGCATCTTCCCTGCCCGGCGCGGTTCTTTCAGACCACCATGGCTTCATGCAGGGGCGCAGATATATAGATCCCTTCCATTTCTCCCCTCCGGACCGCGCGTACCAGGCCGGGAAAACAGCCGGACTGCTCCTGCCCCTTCTCTCCGCCCGGCAGGAACCGCCAAAGGAACAGGAATGTCCGAAAACCCGCCCCGAACCATGAAACGGACAAATGAACGAAAACCGCCAAATTATTTTCCATACGGGGAGAAACGGTTACCCCCCGCAAAAATCCCGGCCCCGGCATTTAAAGACTTCAAATTCCCCCCCTTCTTCAAATTACAGACATCCCTTTTCCGGCCTGAACGGAGCCTCCATGCTCTTTCCCTCCCCGGCCTATTTCTTCCCGCAGCCCCTTCTTCAAGACCCTTCCCGTGAAATTCCCCGATGCCATGACAGCCCCGCCCGTTCCCGCATCCCCGGAGAAATCACGCATCCCCGTCATGTCTTCTCCCGGGGCCATATTTTCCGGAAACGCCGGGACAAAATCAGGTGGCTGAAAAAATTGCTGTCCATTCTTGACGGCAGAAAACCGTAACCGGCTTCCTCCTCCCTCTCCGGAAAACCGGCGTACTCCGGAGACTGTTCCCGGCTGACCTTCAGACGCCCATGACGAGCGCCTTTAATGCGGCGTGTGCGGTTCCAGCATCTGCTGGCGTTCCCGTTCCTTGTCCTTGGCCAGGCGGCGCGCCTCCTTGGTCAGGTACTGCTGCAAACGGAAGGCTTTCTGGCCTTTTTTCCGGACGACATGTTCGGAAGTGCCGTCCGGCAGAATATTGCAGGCCTGGACATTGTCCCTGAAGCAGGCGTCCAGAATGGATTTCAGGCGGCGCGCCAGCTTTCCGTTGGTGACGGGCACCATAAGCTCCACCCTTTTATCCAGATTCCGGGTCATCCAGTCCGCGCTGGCGATGAAAAGCTGGTGGTTGCCGCCGTGGTGGAAAAAGAAAATGCGCGCGTGCTCCAGATACCTGTCCACAATACTGACCACGCGGATTACCTTGCCGTTGGGCCGGGGGCCCGTTTTCAGGCAGCAAATGCCGCGCACGTTCAGTTCAATGTCCACCCCGGCGTCCGCGGCCCTGTACAGGGCGTCAATAATTTCCACGTCCTGAAGGCTGTTCATCTTGGCGGAAATGCGGGCGGGTTCCCCCTGCCGCGCGCGTTCCGCCTCCCCCTCAATAAGTTCAATAAGGCGCGCCTTCATCAACACCGGGGAGGGATACAGCTTGCGGAAGCGCATGAGCTTGGTGCGCCCCGTCACGGAATTGAAGAACTGGGAAGCGTCCGCTCCCAGCTGGTCGTCGCACGTAAGGTAGGAAATATCCGTGTAAATCTTGGCGGTGGTCTCATTGTAATTGCCCGTGCCGAAATGGCAGTAACGCCGCAGCATGCCCTGTTCCCGGCGCACCACCAGGCAAATCTTGGCATGGGTCTTCAACCCCTTGACGCCGTAAACAACCTGCACGCCGGAACGCTGAAGCTCTTCCGCCTTCTCCAGATTGCGGGCTTCGTCAAAACGGGCTTTCAGCTCCACCAACGCCGTCACCTGCTTGCCGCTCTCCGCCGCCTTTTTCAGGGCGGCCACGATGCGGGAGTTCCTGGCGGTGCGGTACAGCACCTGCTTGATGGCGATGACGTCCGGATCTTCCGCGGCTTCCTCCACCAGGCGCAGGACGGGTTCAAAACTTTCATAGGGATGGTTGAGCAGAATGTCCCCGCCGGCAATGTTTTCAAAAATGCTGACGGCCGGGTCCACGGAAGGGGACGGCTGCGGGGACCACTGCTCCACCTTCAACTGGTCATTGCCGGGTGCAAAGGCCATTTCCATAAAATCGGAAAGCATCAGGGGCCCCTTGAGGTCATAAGTCTCTTCCTTCCCGGCGCCTACGATCCGCATGATTTTGTCATGCAGGGGGGCGGGCGCGGAGGACTCTACTTCCAGCCTCACGCATTCGGAAAATTTCCGGGCTACGAGCACTTCCTCCATCTCATCCGCCAGGTCCAGGGCGTCTTCCTCCTGCACGGCAATATCCCCATTGCGCGTGACGCGGAACACCGCTGCGGAAAGAACGGTTTCACCGGGAAAAACGGTGCCGATGCACTCCCGGACCAGGTCCTCCAGCATCACGTAGCGTTCCGCCTCCGCGGAAGGGACGGGAACGCGCCGCGGCAGGCCGTCCGGAAGGGCCACCACGGCGGAGCGCACCTCCCCGGTCTCATTGTCGCGCAGTTCCACGCCCATCAGCAGCTTGAGGGACGGCAGCGCGGGAGCCTCCGGAGCATCCATGTCCAGCGGCGTCAGAAGCGGGAATATCTGGTTGTTGAAATACTGCTCCAGCGTCAGTTTCTGGGAGGTGCTGAGATCCTCCACCGCCAGAGGATTAATCCCGTTGATTTCCATCCACGGCAGGATTTCCTCATGGAACAGGCGGTATTGGTCCTCAATCATGCGGCCCACGCGGGAGCGGATGGCTTTCAGCTGGCGGGTGGGCGTCAGCCCGGAAATGTCCTTCACGCGGGAACCGGAATGCCGCAGCATCTGAAGGCCGCCCACGCGCACCATGAAAAACTCATCCAGGTTGGAGGCGGTAATAGCCAGAAACTTCAGGCGTTCCAGGAGGGGAAGATCCGTCCTTACGGCCTGGTCAAGCACACGCTGGTTGAATTCCAGCCAGGAAAGTTCTCTGTTGATATATTCGTCAGACATGGGAAAAATGGAAAATGGAAGTTTTTTAAATCAGCCTACCGCTGGGGCGCCAGCACGACGTCATACCCGAAAATATCCGCAAACAGGTCTCCCTTCAGCCGCAGGGCCAAGTCTTCCACGGCGGTTTCCCGCACGCCCTGAAGCTCCAGCTCCAGCATGCGCCCGCGGATATGCGCCCGGACGCCGTTCACGCGCTGGGCATGGCCGCGTTCCAGGGCGTCCGCCACGCGCAGGATGGCGGCCATCTTGGCTACGCGCATGCGGTCCCTCAGCTCCAGCTCCCCGTACATGGGATCGGAATTGGCGGGAACCTCATGCCGGTGGTAGCGGGCCAGCAGGGCGATCGTTTCCACATCATCCCGGGAAAGGCCGAAAATTTCACTGTTGAGAATGATATACTGGGAATGGAGCTGGTGGTTCTGCTGGTTGATGAAAGACCCAACCTCATGCAGGATGGAGGCCACTTCCAGCAGCAGCCGGTCATGCTCGGAAAGGCGGTGCAGGTCCTGAAGCTGGTCAAACATTTCCATGCACAGGCGCGCCACATGCTCGCGGTGCCCTTTGTCCGCCTTGTACCTGTCCGCCAGAATCCCGGCGAAATGGAGAACCTCCGCCTCCAGATCCCCCGGATGCTGTTCCGCGCGTATCAGGCTGCTTGAAAACTCCTCGTCATAACCGCTCGCGGGAATGATGACGTCATTCAGGTTCAGGCTGCGGGCAATCATTTCCGTCATCAAGACGGCGGGCAGCAGAGAGTCCACCCCGGCGAAATCCGCCCCGTAAACGTTCATGCGCTGTTCCAGAGTGGTGCGGGACATCCGCTCCGCCTCCGCCGCCAGGGAGGAGCACGCCACCTTGCCTTCCGGCGTGGGGGCCAGGCGGTCCCGGAGCTGCTGCATTTCCTGACCGATGACGATCAGGCCCGCCAGGCCCTTCACGCCCCCGTAATCCAGGCAAATCTGGTCCACCTGCCCGCGCATGTGCTCCCGCAAAATGGAAAGCTCCGCCACATCGTCTCCGTACTCGATTTCCCCGACGGCCTCCCCCGTACGGTGCGTTCCCAGCCTGTAGCAGGAATAACGCACAATGCGCCCCTTCTGGAACAGGAGCACGCGGGTATTGCCCGGCCCCGTATGGACCACAAGCACCTTTTTCTTGCTGAATCCCGGATACTGGGCCAGAGCCTCCTGCACCTTCACGTAGATGAGGCGCGTCATCTTGCCGTCGTCAATGCGGCGCCCCCGCAGGCCGTGGGCCACGTGCATGCGGTTCACGAACACATCCACATTATCCGCCTCGGAAATGATGTTGGAAATCATGAACCGGACGGAAAGCTTGCTGCCGGCTCCGTATTCCTTGAGAATTTCCAGATAGTCGCCGATAATTTGCACGCAGCGGTCCATGGTATGCCGGGAAATGCGGTGGAACCGGAAAATGTCACGCGCCATCGGGACGGGCTGCTGAAGGAAATCCAGCAGGCGAATCCTGTCCCGGACTGCCTCAGCCACCATCAGGCTCATGGAACTCGGGCCCAAATAGATCACCGCCTGAGTTGATAATTCCGAATCCTGAACCAGCTCGCCTTGAATCATTGCCATACCATGTATTGTTTCCCGGCCGTGGAGCAAGAACGGCAACGTGACAAAAAAGCCGTTTCCACCCCTTTCAGCAAAGGAAAGAATAAGGGATTTGCCTTTTGACGGCAAGAGATAAGCGCGGCTCTCTTCAAGACGGCTATTTCCCATAGGCCCCCAGCAAGGGAACCAGCCGCGGGGCAAATCTTTTCATGAAGAAAAAAAGCCCCGCCAGCACGGCGAAAATGACCGGGACAAGACAGAGCCAGAGCATGTCCCACGCTTCCCCCTTCCATGTAATCCAGCCGCTTCCACGCAGCAGAATAATGACGATGTAATGCGTTCCGAAAATGAAAAAACACGCCGGAGCCAGCCCCGCCACCCATCTGGCCGCGCGTGGAAACCATTCCGTGAACAGAATGGCCAGGGACATCAGCCCCAGCATGCCCAGGGCGATGAGCATGGAGTTGTGCTGGTCCCGGTGGCCTGCCAGCCACCAGGTAAGCGCAAGCGTGGCAGCCAGAAAAGGCACCGCGTACCGGCGCACGGCCTCCGTCAGGAACGGCAGGGAATACCGGGAAACATACATTCCCAGCAGGAAAAATCCCAGGCTGTTGGCGATGGGATAATCATGATCCGCCAGATCCAGCGCAAAATAGTTCAGGGACAGCATGATAATCCCCACCCAAAGCAGATAGTCCCCCAAGCGGTAAAGAAGGGGAGCCGCAGCGGTATAAATAATAATATCGCGCAGGAACCACATAGGCGCGTCCACGGGATGCCCGGCAATGCCCAGGCAGCGTCCGAACGCCGCGAGAGCGGGCCAGAACCCGGCGCCCTCCCCCCCTTCCAGCCATTCATACATAGGCCGGTAGGACGCGTAATATTCATGCAGGGGAGACCAGCCGATCAGGACGGCCGCAACCAGTCCCCACACCAGATACGGACGGAGAAGAAACCAGCTCCGCCTCCAGAGGAAAAGGCTTCCTCCATCCAGAGGGCCGAACGAACCTCTCCCCACAAAGTAGCCCGCCGCCAGCAGAAAAAAGGGCGTGCGCGCCGCCAGGAACTCCGCCCATATCCACCGGTACAGCTCCGCCGAATAAAAGGCCATGTGATTCGCAATAATCAGGATGCAGGCGACCACGCGGGCCACATCCACCCACACCATCCGGCGGGCGGCGGTCTTCTCCAGAATCACGGGAACGGAAGATACCGGCGGCGTCATTCCCTGGAGGGGGCTGAAGTTACAAAGGAGCAATGCCGAGCTGTTCCGGCAACGCGATGCGGGGGCGGTCCGTCACAATCAGGGGCGCGCCGTCCGTTACGATAACCGTGTGCTCAAAGTGGGCGGAAGGTTTGCCGTCCGCCGTGACGACCGTCCAGCCGTCATCCAGAATTTTAACGGAAGGCCTGCCCGCGTTCACCATCGGCTCAATAGCCAGGGCCATCCCCTTTTTCAGGCGCGGAAGCTTGTAATGGGGGCGGTAATTGGGAATCTGGGGTTCTTCATGCAGGTGGCGGCCTATGCCGTGCCCCACAAAATCCCGAACCACGGTAAAACCGCGGGGACGCACGAAACCTTCCACCGCCGCGCAGACGTCCGCCAGCAAAGCGCCCGGCCTTACCAGTTCAATGGCGCGGAACAGGGATTCCTCCGTCACGGCCAGCAGCCGCAGTTTTTCCGGATCCACCATACCCACCGGAACGGTCATGGCGTTGTCTCCATGCCAGCCGTCCACAACAGCGCCCACGTCCAGGCTCACAATGTCCCCGTTCTGAATGCGGCGGGGACCAGCGCTGCCGTGCACCACCTCCTCATTGATGGAAATGCAGAGCTGGCCGGGAAACCCGCGGTATTGGTAAAAGGAATTGCCTACCTTGTGCTTTTTAAAGATTTCACGCGCGATATCATCTATTTCCCGCGTAGTGCGTCCCACCTGGACTTCGGCCCCGATCTCCATCAAGATTTCCGCCGTTACAGCCCCGGCCTTCTGCATCTTGGCTACCTCGCCGGGAGACTTGATATGGATTCGTTCTGCCATGGGATTATTCTTTCTATTGCCGGTACTCTTCCAGCTTGCGGGCCAGATCCCGGGAAACCTCGGCAGGTTCCCGTTCTTCGGACACCGTCATTTTAACGACCAGGCCGCGGGCCTCGTAGTACCTGGCTGCGGGCAGCGTCATGGCTTCAAAATCCTTCCAGCGGCGGGCGAAAGCTTCCATGTTGTCATCCTTGCGGGAAACCATTTTCCCGCCGCACTTGGAACATTCCTCTTCCGGCGTCTGCACCACGTAACCGCATGTGGAACATTCCCGGCGGCGCATGATGCGCTGTTCAATGAGCTCCCTGGACACATCCATCCAGACGACCACGTCCACAGAGGTTCCCCGCTGGTTCAGAAAATGGTCCAGCGTTTCCGCCTGCGCAACCGTGCGGGGATAGCCGTCCAGCAGCCACGCGCCATGGTCCATCTCTGACAACCAGCCGCGCACCATGTCGTTGACAATTTCGTCCGGAACCAGCATGGCCCTGTCCATATAGCTCAAGGCTTTCCGGCCCAGTTCCGTGCAGGATTCCACTTCCCTCCGCAACAGGGAGCCGGTGCTCAGGGAGTGAAGGCCGAAGGTATCAGCCAGAAACCGGCCCTGGGTCCCTTTGCCGGATGCGGGAGCCCCAACCAGAATGAAATGCTTGAGTTCCTTCATATCTTTACTTTCAGTAAAAAAGGGGGGCTTACTGCATGGCGTTGTAGGCGATGGCTCCGGCCAGCACAAGCAGGGCGATAACAATCCACATGACGGTAACGGTGCGGCTGCCCGCAGCGGCGCCGGTACCCTGGATGTGCCCGTATTTGCCCTTAAGTTTGCCTTTTTTCAGGAAACCGTCGTAATTGCGGGAAAGAAGAGTCGTTTCCACCTGGCGCATCATGTCAAGCAGTACGCCCACCAGAATGAGAAGGCTGGTGCCTCCGAAGAACTGGGTGACCAGGTAGGGGATATTGCCTCCGATATTCAGCAGGGAAGGCAGGAAGTAAATGAGGGTCAGGAATGCGGAACCGGCAAAGGTCAGCCTTTGCATGGTCTGGTCCAGGAAGAGGGCGGTGGGGGGGCCGGGACGAATGCCGGGAATATAGCCGCCGTTGCGCTTCAGGTCTTCCGCGATCTGGGAGGGCTGGAACATGGTCGCCACCCAGAAGTAGGAGAAGAAGAAAATCATGAGGCCGGAAATAATGTAATAGCCGGAAGAAGCGGGATTCAGCCAGTCATTCATCTTGGTCGCGATCCACTGCAGCGTGGTGTTGTAATGGGCGATCTGGGAGAAGAGGACCTGCGGAAGGGAGAGGATGGCCGTAGCGAAAATGACGGGCATCACGCCGGAGTAGTTAAGCTTGAGAGGCAGGTACTGAGTGGCGCCGTTGAACATTTTATTGCCCATGACCCGTTTGGCGTACTGCACGGGAATGCGCCGCTGGGCCTGCGTCACCGTCACGACGAGCGCCACCACAACAATCAGGAAAGCAATCAGGGCCACGAGCAGCATGGCTCCCATGGGGACAACCGCACCGTCCTTGTACACCAGGGTTTTCCAGGCCAGGGTGACTGCCCCCGGAAGGGCGTGAATAATGTTGACGGAAATGATGAGGGAAACGCCGTTGCCGACGCCGCGTTCCGTAATCTGGTCGCCTATCCACATCAGGAACATGGTGCCCGCCACCATAATGAGCACCGTCATGAGGGCGAACTGGATGCCGGGGTCAATGACAAGCTGGCAGTCCGCAGGAATGTTGAGACCCACGGCCTGCAGGCGTTCCGGGTGTTCCAGCGTGCCGACCAGGAACCAGCCCTGCACAAGGGCAATGACGATGGCGATGGCGCGCGTCCACTTGGTCATTTTCTGGCGCCCGCCTTCTTCCCGCACCATCTTGGCCCACTGGGGAACCACCGCGGAAAGGAGCTGGGTCATGATGGAAGCGGAAATGTAGGGCATGATGCCCAGAGCAAAAATGCCGCACTGCTGGAGGCCGCCGCCGGAGAAAATGGTCAGCACGGTAGCCAGACCCGCTCCGGGACCGCTGGCGTTCGCGGAGGCTTCAATCACTTTCTGCAGCTCCATGACGTCAATGCCCGGCAGGGGAATCTGTACCCCCAGGCGGACGACGACAATCATCGCCAGTGTGAACAAAATCCGGCGCCTGAGCTCCGGTACTTTCATGGAGTTTGCAAATGCGGATATCATGGTCCTGTAATATAAAAGTTGGCGCGCAGCTTGGCTTGCATGTCGCGGCGGTTTGCACCCGGGGCATCCATGGGAACCGCAACAGTAAACACAATGATGCGAACCGGGTCAAGCTGCATGACCCGGTTCGCCAAATGTGATTAGGCTTCGCTAAGCACGGTGACGGTGCCACCGGCCTGGGTCACCTTCTCGCGGGCGCTGGCGCTCACGAAGTCCACGACTACGTTCAGGTTCTTGGTCAGGGTGCCGTTGCCGAGAAGCTTCACGGCGTCGCAGGGACCTTGGACGAGCTTGGCCGCACGCAGGGTGTTTTCATCAACCGTAGCGCCGGCTTCAAACACGTGTTCAAGCTGGGAGAGGTTGACGATGAGGATTTTATCCTGGAAGCGGGTGTTGTTGAACCCCTTCTTGGGCAGACGGCGGTGAAGGGGCATCTGGCCGCCTTCAAAGCCTGGCCGGATCGTGCCGCCGGAGCGGGCCTTCTGGCCTTTGTTGCCTTTGCCGCAGGTCTTGCCGAGACCGGAGCTTTCCCCGTTGCCGAGGCGCTTCTTGCGGTGCTTGGCTCCGGGATTGGGCTTAATCGTATGAAGCTGTAACATGTTATTTACAATGGTTGGATTTCGTGGAGGCGGCGGCGCCGGGCCGCCGCCTCCGGATCAGATTAGATGGCCTTTTCCTTCTTCTTGCCGCGGTCGGCAAGAACCTGGTCGCTCGTGCGCAGGGAAGCGAGAGCCTGCAGGGTAGCCTTCACCACGTTGGCGTGGTTGGAGGAACCGAGGGATTTGGCAACAATGTCACGCACGCCCGCTGCTTCCAGCACGGCGCGGATGGTGTTGCCGGCAATCAGGCCGGTACCGGGGGAGGCGGGCTTCAGGAGCACCTTGCCGCCGCCGAATTCGGAGTAGACTTCATGCGGAATCGTGCCGTTGGCGATGGAGACCGGGCGAAGCTGGCGCTTGGCGGCTTCCGTAGCCTTGCGGATGGCGTCTGCCACTTCATTGGCCTTGCCGAAGCCGAAGCCTACGCGGCCTTCCATGTCTCCGCTCACGACGAGGGCGGAGAAGGAGAAGCGGCGGCCGCCCTTGACGACCTTGGCGCAACGGTTGATGAACACAACCTTTTCAGCGAGCTGGGGGCCTTCTTCCACGGGAGCTTCAGACTGGGGGCCACGGCGTCCGTCACGACGGGGTCCGCGGGGTCCGCGGCCATTCTGGCCGTCACGGCGGGGTCCGCGGGGTCCGCGGCCGCCCGTTGCGGGTTGCTGCGCTTGAGCGGGAGCGGCGGCTTCCGTAGCAGGAGCAGTGTTTTCCGTTTCGTTATTCATTTAGGGAATCTTTCAATTAGAATTTCAAACCGGTTTCGCGGGCGGCATCGGCCAGGGCCTTCACCTTACCGCAGAACTTGAATCCACCGCGGTCGAAAACGACTTCAGTGACATTGGCAGCCTTCGCGCGTTCGCCGATCAGATTGCCCACCTTGGCAGCGGTAGCGCAGTTGGCAAGTTTGGAAGGATCGGCGATGGAAGCATCGGCCGTGGAAGCGGAGCAGATAGTCCTGCCCACCGTATCGTCAATGATCTGGGCATAGACGTGGCGGTTGGAGAAATAGACAGCCAGGCGGGGGCGGGAAGCCGTTCCGGAAACCTTTCTGCGGATGCGGCGGCGGACCTTGGCGCGGATGGCTTTGCGATTGATAGTACTCATCGTGTATAAATATGTTGTAATAGTTATTACCTGAATTACTTACCGACGCTCTTGCCTTCCTTGCGGCGGATAACTTCACCGACGAAACGCACACCCTTGCCCTTGTAGGGTTCCGGGGGATAGTACGCACGGACTTCAGCGGCAAACTGGCCCACGACCTGCTTGTCGATGCCTTCGACCGTCACTTTCGTGTTTTCAGTCACGGTTACCTTGAGGCCTTCCGGGATTACCTGGTTGATCGGATGGGACTTGCCCAGGTTCAGATCCAGGATGTTGCCCTTGACGGCGGCACGGAAACCGACGCCGACGATTTCAAGGTTCTTGACGAAGCCTTCGGACACGCCGATGACCATGTTGTTCAACAGGGAACGGTTCGTACCGTGCAGGGCGCGAAGCTGGCGGCTTTCGCCGGCGCGGTCAACGGAGAGCTGATTGCCTTCAACGGTAGCGGTGATGCCTTCCGGAAGCGTCCAGGAAAGCTTTCCTTTGGGGCCTTCCACCTGAACGGAAGAGCCGTTAACCTTTACCGTTACCTTGTCCGGCAATGTGATGGATTTTTTACCAACTCGGGACATATGTTTAGGAAATGTTAATGGTTACCATACAAGGGCGAGAAGTTCGCCGCCAATGCTCTGCTTGCGCGCCTGCGCACCGGTCATCACACCGCGGGAGGTGGAGACGATGGCAATGCCAAGCCCGCTGAGAACGCGGGGAATGTCCTCGGAAGAAACGTACTGGCGGCGGCCCGGCTTGGAGCTGCGCTTCACATCGGTAACGACCGGCTTGCCCTGCGGGGTAAACTTGATCTTCACCTTGATTTGCTTCTTGGAGCCTTCTCCGGTCACTTCATAGTTCCAGATGTAGCCTTCTTCCTGCAGAATCCGGGCGATTTCCACCTTGATGTTGGAGCAGGGAGCGGTAAATTCCTCGTTGCCGGCCAGGCTGGCGTTTTTCAGGCGGGTGAGGAAGTCGGAAATGGGATCACTTAATACGGCCATGGTAAGAAATAGTTAGGCGTTGGCGGTTTGGGTTTCTTCGGCCTTCTTCGGTTCGCGCATGGGGCCGCCCAGGGCGCGAAGCAGG
>OHAF01002184.1_pt1 | contig 15544 bp, 13 predicted proteins | sample 1577041 | NCBI WGS metagenome assembly OHAF01 (sample SAMEA3541495, study PRJEB24748) | human gut metagenome | biome: human gut; feature: human-associated habitat; material: faeces | place: China | collected 2012
GGTGCGGGCCACGTGACCGATTTCGTGACCGATGATCGCCATCAGTTCGCTGTCGGACATCGTATCCATCAGCGCGCTATACACCCGCACGCTGCCGTCGCCGCAGGCAAACGCATTGACGTCCTTGGTCAGGTAGACCTTGAAATTCAGCTTCAGGCCGTCGACGGAGATGTTCTCGGTCAACCGCTGCAACCGCCGGTGGTAATCCGACGTATCGACCTGATTCTCCTGATCCATCTTCTCAACCGCGCTCTTACTCATCTCGGCGATGTCCGCATCGGTCAGCGTAACGGCGCTGATCAGATTGCCGCCCGCCTTGAGCAGCTTGCCCACCTTGAGCTGCGCCGAAGCCCCCGTACCGAAGAGCGTCAGCAGCAATACAAAAACAAGATTCCTTTTCATAATATCGTTGTATTTATCCTGCGCAAATGTAGAACTTTATATAGAAAAAACGGACGTTCCGTTTCATAAAAAATACCGGCGGCCCAAAATTTGCAACGAACCCTTTTATTCGGGTATTTTTTCAGACGAAATGGCAGACTCCGTGCCAGCATGTCCGACAATCGAAACCTCTTTGGCAGTCGGCAGCGGCCAAACCGCCCGTTTTGCCGCTTGGCATAAAGATTGATAAATCAAGTTCGAAAACAAAAAATTCAGCATAAAACAACTAAACGAGATAACGACTATGGGAAAGATTATTGGAATCGACTTAGGTACTACAAACTCTTGTGTTGCCGTATTTGAAGGCAACGAACCGGTAGTAATCGCCAACAGCGAAGGCAAGCGCACAACTCCTTCAGTCGTTGGCTTCGTAAAGGACGGCGAGCGTAAGGTAGGCGACCCTGCAAAGCGTCAGGCAATCACCAACCCGAAGAACACCGTATACTCAATCAAGCGCTTCATGGGCGAGACCTATGAGCAGTGCTCGAAGGAGGTGACACGCGTACCGTTCAGCGTTGTGAACGAAGGCGGCTATCCGCGCGTTGACATCGACGGACGCAAGTACACTCCGCAGGAAATCTCGGCAATGGTGCTTCAGAAGATGAAGAAGACCGCTGAGGACTATCTCGGTCAGGAGGTTACGGACGCCGTAATCACCGTTCCGGCATACTTCTCCGACTCACAGCGCCAGGCTACAAAGGAGGCAGGTCAGATCGCAGGTCTCAACGTTCGCCGTATCGTGAACGAGCCGACAGCAGCTGCACTCGCTTACGGCGTAGACAAGGCTAACAAGGATATGAAGATTGCAGTGTTCGACCTCGGTGGCGGTACATTCGATATCTCTATCCTCGAATTCGGTGGCGGTGTGTTCGAAGTATTGTCAACCAACGGTGACACTCACCTGGGTGGTGATGATTTCGACCAGGTAATCATCGACTGGCTGGTTCAGGAGTTCAAGAACGACGAAGGTGCCGACCTGACTCAAGACCCGATGGCTATGCAACGTCTGAAGGAAGCTGCTGAAAAGGCTAAGATTGAACTGTCCTCTTCTACAAGCACTGAAATCAACTTGCCGTACATCATGCCGGTAGGCGGTGTGCCCAAGCACTTGGTGAAGACGTTGACCCGTGCCAAGTTCGAGGCTCTGGCTCACAACTTGATTCAAGCTTGTTTGGAACCTTGTAAGAAGGCTATGAGCGATGCTGGTCTGAACAATGCGGACATCGATGAAGTAATCCTTGTAGGTGGTTCTTCACGTATCCCGGCTGTACAGAAGTTGGTAGAAGACTTCTTCGGTAAAGTTCCTTCCAAGGGTGTGAATCCGGATGAGGTAGTAGCCGTAGGTGCTGCCGTGCAGGGTGCCGTTTTGACGGACGAAATTAAGGGCGTTGTGTTGCTGGATGTTACTCCGCTGTCTATGGGTATCGAGACTATGGGTGGTGTGATGACGAAGCTGATTGATGCCAACACTACCATCCCCTGCAAGAAGAGCGAGACATTCTCTACTGCTGCCGACAACCAGACGGAGGTTACCATCCATGTATTGCAGGGTGAGCGTCCGATGGCTGCACAGAACAAGTCAATCGGCCAGTTCAACCTGACAGGTATTGCTCCGGCACGTCGCGGTATTCCTCAGATTGAGGTGACATTCGATATCGACGCCAACGGTATCCTCAACGTATCTGCAAAGGACAAGGCAACAGGCAAGGAGCAGGCAATCCGCATCGAGGCTTCTTCAGGTCTGAGCAAGGAGGAAATCGAGCGCATGAAGGCAGAGGCAGAGCAGAACGCAGCTTCTGACAAGGCAGAGCGCGAGAAGATCGACAAGCTCAACCAGGCAGACTCGATGATCTTCACCACCGAGAACTTCCTCAAGGACAACGGCGACAAGATTCCTGCCGACCAGAAGCCGGGCATCGAGCAGGCTCTGCAGCAGCTCAAGGATGCTCACAAGGCTGCCGACGTGGCTGCCATCGACACCGCCATCGCCAACCTCAACAACGTCATGCAGGCTGCTTCTGCACAGATGTACCAGGGTGGCGCACAGCCGGGCGCAGGTGCTCAGGCAGGCACTCAGCCGGGCGCAGACAACGGTGCAAAGGCTGATGATAACATCCAGGACGCAGATTTCGAGGAGGTTAAGTAAGTTAGATAACTATCCGAAGAGGTAAATAAGAAAAGGAGTGTGACTCAGTGAGTTGCGCTCCTTTTTCTTTTGTTAAATATTGATTTTTCTTTCGTTATTTACCTATTTTTACCGTATATTTGCACCATATTTGGAACGTCCCTTAATTTGAGATAAGGTGTCCCTTGTTTCCTTTTATAGGACTTTGTTTAATCTTAAATGAAGATAATATGCCATCTGCCAAGTATGAGATAAGGCGCAAATGTGAGGAATGTGGTGCAGTATTCATCGCAAAGACATTGGAGTCTCACTATTGCAGCAAAGCCTGTACGCAAAAAGCGTACAACAAACGTAAAGCTGAGAATAAGAAAAGAGAACAGATGGATGCAATATTATCCACTGTTCCCAATGGTCGTGACTATATCAGTGTTGCCGAAGCAGAAGCAATGTTTGGTATTTCAGGGAAGACCATTAGGCGAATGATTAAAAGTGGTAAGGTGTCGGCTATTAATTTGGGCGAGCGTCTTACGCGTGTCAGCAAGTCTGCATTGCTGAGCATGGTTCCTCTCCGAGAATTTCCCATTGACCATAGCAAGTCATTGCCCAAGTTTTATAGTTTGGAGCCAGAAGATTGCTATACGATAGGCGAAATATCCAAGAAGTTTGGCATCAACGACAGTACGGTTTATGCTCACATTCGCAAGTATTCCATTCCAACGAGACAGATAGGCAATTACGTCTATGCTCCCAAGTCAGAAATTGACAACCTATATAAAGATGTAGTGAAGATATGAAGAAGCCTTTAGCACATACAAAATGCACTGTGAAACTCCGCAAGTCTGAATATCATGACGAATGGTATCTCATTGTTGAGAGTTATCCTGTATTCAAAACTACTGGTGGCAAGCCCTCACGAATAAAGGAGGCTCTGAATAGAACCATTACTACACCGATATGGGACAAGAACCGCAATGCACGCACTTCGGCAGATGGAGTGGTAACGTACAAACCGAAACGAGATGAAAACGGCATCATCCTTTGCAAATCGCAGCTTGACCAAGAAGCGTGCATCTACGCCGATAAGGTGAGAGCCATTCGTCAAAGGGAGTATGACAATGCTGCACTATATACAGACAGTGAAGCGGAACAGGCTGCACAGAACGAGCGTTCGCAATGCAATTTCATCTCTTATTTCAATGAAGTAGCAGACAAAAGGCATAGGAATAGTTCGGAGTCTATCAATGTCAATTGGCGCCGAGTATATGAGTTGATGAAAATATTCGCAGGTGGTGACTCATTGACTTTTGGGCAGATAAATCTCGGACTGATTGAAAACTTCAAGCTGTTTCTTCTCAATGCTCCACAAGGTGGAGGGAAGTCGGGGACAGTATCGCAGAATACAGCAGCGACATACTTCGCCATATTCAAGGCAGGACTGAAACAGGCATTCGTAGATGGCTACTTGACCATTGATTTAGCAGCAAAGGTGAAAGGTATTCCCGAACAAGAAAGTAGGCGTGAACACCTGACATTGGACGAGTTGAATACGCTTGCACAAAAACCGTGCGACAATCCTATAATCAAACGTGCTGCTTTGTTCTCTGCACTCACAGGCATACGCCATGTGGACATCAAGAAGATGAAGTGGAAAGAGATAGTCAAAGAGGGTGACCACTACAGGGTGAACTTCACTCAGCAAAAGACAAAGGGCGTGGAATACAAACCTATTTCTGCCCAAGCCTATCAGTTGTGTGGTGACAGACGTGGTGATGACCAGTTGGTATTTGAGGGGTTGCCTGCCCCATCATGGATTTCAAAACCATTGGAACGATGGATAAAGGCTGCGGGTATCACCAAGCATATCACATTCCATTGCTTCCGTCATACTTATGCTACCTTGCAGCTGGCCAACGGAACGGACATCTACACGGTGAGCAAGATGCTGGGACATACCAATGTGCGCACAACGCAGATATATACAAAGGTGGTGGATGAAAAGAAGGAGAACGCTGCCGATGCAATACAGATAAATTTGGACAATATCGAATAACAAACATACCTTATTATATATGTCGAACATGATTGAGGTGCTTGCAGAACAACTGCAAGAGGTAAACAAGGTAATAGAAACTCAGGCAAGAGTTAGTGATGTGAGTTTCAAGGATGTGCTTGTCCTTGTCCGCTTCTATGATGAATACAAGAACACCAATGAGTTCATTGATGAAGCGGAACAACGTGCCCATGATAATGTCGGGGCTTTACTTGTATGCGTCACAAAGCTACAGGGACTTATCAGACGTCTTCTCTCTTTAGATATGTCTGTATGGAATGAGGTGAATTTCGCTTCATTGGAGCAGAGACACTTGAAAGCGTATCAAGATAAGTGGAATAGAGCTAAAGAAAAATCAACCAAGTTGTGGCAGAAATATCAATCATTAAGCAACCGACTTGATATGATGGACTTCAATTCGGAAGACTACAGAGTTTTGGATATTCGATGTGAGAAGACAAAGATTGACTATGAAAATGCACACGAGGAGACAGAAGAGTGCTATGCTATACTCAAAATGAAAGAGAAAGATTGTGCTCATGTGCATTACTTTGAGATGCAGTTTTTGTTGCTATGGGCAGCAAAGATGATGGAGATAACAGATGCTATCAGAACAGATGCCAAACGTTTACTAAAGGAGAGGAACACATGAATGAGGGAGTACTGCTTCTGAAAGAAGTTGCCAAACTGAAGGACATAGTAAGTCTTGGCGTGTGCGTCAGCATCTTTCAAACGTGCAATGGCAAGCAATTCAAGAATATGCCTGCAAGCGATTTCTTTTGTTTCCTCAATCTCAAACTGCCCAAGGAGAAAGTAACCACACTGCCTGGCGAGAAACAACGCATCTGTTATATGATTTATGTCGTTTCGCAAACTATTGTTCCTGCTGATTTCGCCAAGACATGGATTGAAGGGATATTGGATTTATGCGGTATCTCCTATGAATATTATGACAAACACCGCAAGGATGTGGTGTCTATTAATGCCTCAAAAAACAATCGGGAATTTAAGGAAATCATCCAAGAAGCTCTGGAAAGGAGCACCTAAAGGTCAAATACCCACACATAATCACATATTCCCACAAACTTTACAGACTTTAACTGCTGCAAGAAACGCTATCCGCTGACTATCAAGCGAATAGCGTTTCTTGTATTTGTATATCCCCACAAATACCCCCAAACCTCCACTTGGAAAGAGAAGTACCTTTGTATCCAGAAAACAAACATATTTATCAACATGGATAGCAAAAATATCTCATTCAATGACATGCCAAAGATGATAGCTGTCATGTACGACAAGCTCAATGAATTGGGCGACAAAGTGGACAGACTGATGCCCACAGAGAAAAGCGAAGAACCTCAATGGATGAATGTGGCTGCTCTGATAGAGTATCTGCCTAATCATCCTGCTGAGCAAACTGTTTACGGTTGGACAAGTGCGAGGAAAATCCCATTTCACAAGAGGGGTAAAAGTATCTTGTTTAACAAAACCGAGATTGACCAATGGTTGAGCAGTGGCACTTATTGCAAGTCGCAGGAGGAAATGGAGCAGGAAGCAATGTCGTTTATAAACAGCAAGCGATATGTCAGACGTTAAAGAAGAATACATTCGTGTGGGTACATCTCTGTACAAACTGGCACACCAACCTTTAGCCAATGGAACGACAGTATTGCGTCGCATACCATGGAGTTTTGGGACAATCCGTCAAGACTATGGCAAAAGCCACACTCCGCCTATCAAAAAATATGATGGCTTCTGTACTGTGCCAAGTCATACAGATTACCATAAAGAGATAGATGGCTTCTACAATTTGTATGAGCCAATTACTCATGTGCCTGTTGAGGGCGAGTTTCCTGACATCATAAAACTGATGCGCCATATTTTCGGTGAGCAGTTTGAATTAGGATTGGACTATATGCAACTGCTTTATAGGCAACCGACACAGAAACTACCAATTCTGTTGTTGGTGTCTGAAGAGCGCAATACAGGTAAGACGACCTTCTTGAATTTCTTGAAAGCGGTGTTTCAAGACAATACCACATTCAACACAAACGAAGACTTCCGCAGTCAGTTCAATGCTGACTGGGCAGGAAAGTTGTTGATTGTCGTTGATGAGGTCTTGTTGTGCAGACGTGAGGATTCAGAACGTCTGAAAAACCTAAGTACAGCGCAAACCTATAAGGTTGAAGCCAAAGGAAAGGACAGACAAGAAGTGAATTTCTTCGCCAAGTTCGTGTTGTGTTCCAACAACGAGTTGTTCCCAGTAATCATTGACATGGGGGAAACTCGTTATTGGGTGCGCAAGGTGATGAGGTTGGATAGTGACGATACCAACTTCTTGCAAAAGTTAAAGGAGCAGATACCTGCCTTTCTGTACTATTTGCAGCATCGCCCGCTGTCAACCACGAAAGAAAGTAGAATGTGGTTCAATCCTGCGCTCATTCGCACAGAAGCGTTGGAACGAATAATGCAGAGCAATCGCAACCACACAGAGATAGACATAGTGGAGTTGCTGCGTACCATTATGGAGAGCCAGAATGTTGACAAGGTATCGTTCATCCCACAAGACCTTCTACCATTGCTTTCGCTGAATGGAGTGAAAGTAGAACTATGGCATATCCGCAAGGTTGTGAAGGAATTGTGGCGATTGAAGCCTGCGCCTAACGCTCTTTCATACACGACCTACCAGTATGACTATTCAAAGCCGTCAAAGTATGGAGCAATAAACAGAGTTGGTCGTTTCTATACGGTGACGAAAGAGTTCTTATACACACTAAACATATAACTTCTGTTGATTTGTTGAAATGATGAAAAGAAAAGTATATGTACTGTATTTCAAGCATTTATCTTTCAACAAAGTATTCAACAAGCGCTCAACACTTTTTCTTTTCATCAATCATCATTCAACATTTCAACAACTCAACAAGCAAAGCAAGATGAATATATCAGACAACATGGCAATCACAGAGTTCCTGCAAGAGCATGGGTATCAGCCTACATCAGTCAAGGGAAACAATTGGTGGTATTTGTCACCATTACGCAATGAGCTTACGGCATCATTCAAAGTGGATGTGAACAAAAATGTGTGGTATGACTTCGGGTTGGGCAAAGGTGGTAACCTTAGAACATTGGAAAAGTTGCTCCTTTATGATAATAACAAGTGGCAATCTTCTAATCATGTCATTGAGCCAAAGTTTCCTGTAATTCAGAATCTACAGCCAAATAAGAAAGCCGATGAAGCCTTTACAAATGTAACCGTAATGGAACTGACAAACCATTCTTTGCTCTATTATTTGAAAGGTAGAGGTGTCAGTGCAAGTGTCGCGACTTGTTATTGCAAGGAAATCCATTATACAAATCATGGTAAGAGGTATTATGCTGTTGGCTTTGCCAATCGCTGCGGAGGGTATGAGATACGCAATGCTTATTTCAAGGGATGCATCTCTCCTAAGGACATATCTATTATTGAGCATGGTGATGATGATTGTCATGTATTTGAAGGCTTCATTGATTTCCTATCTTATGTAGAACTGCATGGTGACTGTAATGCTGTCGTGCTAAACTCTGTAATCAACATAACAAAGGCTTCGAGTGCTTTGAACAAATACCATAAGGTATATTGCCACTTGGACAACGATGAAGCAGGACGCAATGCGACAAAGCAAATCATGAGGATGTGTATGGGCGAAGTTGTTGATGCTTCATCAGAATACGCCGAGAGTAAGGACATCAATGAATTCCTTTGTAAGAGAATGCCAAGACTATGCTCACGTAGTCAAAAATGAGATTAGAAAAATAGAGAAGTTGTTTCGGGAGCAAGTTTGTGTTTTCGATATACGAAAACGTTCCCAATCGGTATATCCGATTGGGCTGTTGCCAGAGTCTGAACGGAGTATCAGACTCAGACAACAACTATTGAACAACTTACTCCCCGAAACCAGAATAATAGCAAAATAAGCAACAATGGCAAAACATGTAATCAATAACATAGGAGGTCGCAAGCCCCTTTCCGAAGACGAAAAATATGGGACACCCATACCAGTACGTTTCACAAAGAAACAGTTCATCCGTATTAAGCGCAAAGCAGGAGAGATGCCCATCAGTACATACATTCGTGAGGGTGCACTTCATGCGATAGTGAGGCAACCTGTTACTAAGTCCCTCATGAAAGAAATTCGTGACTTGAACAACCTCGGTACAAATATAAACACATTGGCAAAACTTGCCCATCAATATGGCTTCAATAGCATTGCAGACAAAGCCAATGAAGCCTTGAATGGTGTCAATGCCATTTTGCATCAAGCTCGCTTGAAAATCGAAGAAAAGGAAGTTGAAGATACCTCCTTTAATGGTTAAATGTCAAATCGAATTCAATATGTACGGTAAAATACTTCATGGCTCTTCTTTTGGTGGTCTCGTCAACTATGTTAACGATTCACGCAAAAAAGCTACATTGGTGGCAGCAAGTGATGGTATCAACTTGACGAACAATCAAACCATAACAGATAGCTTCGTGATGCATGCAGGATTGAGTAGTAGAACAAAGAAGCCAGTCGCTCACTTTGTTCTTGCGTTTTCTCCACATGATGCGCCACGCATTGACAATATCCTATTGGGGCAGCTTGCTAACGAATACTTGCAAAAAATGGGATATGACGATAATCAGTTTGTTGCCTTTCGTCATTACGACAAGGAGCATCCACATATTCACATCGTTGTGAATCGTGTCAACTTCAAGGGTAAGTGTACCAAAGACGCACATGAGAAAGACAAAAATGTAAAGGTGTGCAAAGACCTTACTCGAAAGTATGAATTGTATATCGCAAGTGGAAAGGAAGTAGTCAAAGTACAACGACTTCGCACCATGGATGCCATCCGCTATCAGATGATGCATGCAGTGAAGGAGTCTTTGCAGGTGTCTGGCAACTGGAAAGACTTTGAGAACGAGTTGGCAAAACTTGGTATCAGCCTACGTTTTCGCTACAACACCACAACCAATGGTATTGAGGGCATTTCATTCACCATCGATAAAGACAAAGTCGGCAACAGAATGAGACGTGACATTTCCTTTAGTGGCAAACAACTGGATGTTTCACTCACGTTGTCCCATATCTGTGAGCGACTTGGCAATCCCGTGGCTATCGTTCATGAACAGGCGAGATCCATGTATGAGGATGCACGTCAAGAATGGTATGACACACACAATGGCTTTGAGGTTAGTCGCATTGATGACATATTTCCAAACTTTGACAGCCAGTTCCCATTTCAAGCCAAGACTAAGATGAATGAGGCTCTAGATATGAAAGGCGATAATCAGCCACTTGCTCATGAACTAATAGAAGACTTATCCCAAACGGTTGATGAAATTTCTGATGTTGGTAATGGAATACTCCATGTAGGACTTACAGCTCTTGGAACCATGTTATTTCCTCCATACCAATCTGCTATATCCGCTGGCGGTGGCGAAAGTTCAGTATCAAAAATCGGATGGGGAGATGATGATAAATACAAAAGAAAGTATCACAGCAACTCTCATTTTTATAGAAAAGGTAGACGATAATACTTATAACCATCATACATATGAGCAAACAAAACGACCAACTTGAAGACATCCTTGATGAATTGTCTGTAATCAAGGAAAGTGTTGAGACATACAACACAAAGCTTGCCAACATTGAGGCTCTGCTGTCTCAACAAGTATCGAATGAAAGTGAAAAGATAGAGTCCGAGAGTTCTACTCTTTATATCCCCGAAAACCTCTTGAAAGAAATAGTCCGTCAAGGACTTGAAAGCTATTTCAACAATGAAGGACTATGTAGCTCTATCCTATCTGATGAAAAAATCAAACTTATGGGTGACCGATTCATTGGTATGTACGCTGCTGAGTTACAAAAGCGATGGAAACAACTTGATGATAAAGAAGATAAAAATCGGAAAGAGTATTTCCATAAACGCACGATTCAAGGCATCAACACCATAGCCCAAATGAAGGAATGGGCATCTGAATACCCTCCTGAGATACAACGCACCATACGCTTCATCGGGTTGAAGATTCTTGATAAAGACGAACCAGTAGAGACCACCCATACTATATTAAAGATTTGGGGTAATGCTCTACAAGCCATTACCAATCCGAAACCACCCCCACCTCCAACTTTGAAAACATGGTGGCTATACAAGTGGCAGCGTTTCAAGGCGAGCACCGACAAATGGGGCATGTTGCAATGGTACTTGATAATACTAGGACTTTCCGCATGTGTTCTCTTTTCATGTTTGTATCAAGAACGTGTTATGAAACGTGACAGGCTCAATCGTGTGTTCTATCAGTATGTCATTAAGGACGAAAAAGCCAAGAAGAATTATTTGGAATTGGATTCTTTAATGAATATTTAGGATGCCAACAATAGCTATAAATCAAAATCCAAATGATGCGTAAAGACTGAGGTGGTACCATTTGATATGGAACCACCTCTTTTGTTAGAACCTTTTTAGTATTAGCCATTGGCCATTCTTGTTACTTCCGTCTCTATATATATATCCATTTTTACGAAGGATTGTTATTTCACGCTTAATGGTTGCCAATGACAACCCAGTTTTTTCTGCCAATTCGTCTCTATTAGATAATGGCTTTTGCAGAATCAAAGAAAGAATTGCTTTCTGGCGCTCCGTTATGGCCTCATTTATCGGCTCATTTATCGGCTCATTTATCGGCTCATTTAGAATATGCAGAGTCAATTTTACTTGCATCAGATCAGGTTGCTCCAGCAACTCTGGCTTCAGCCAGTGCTTCTCGTTCCATGCATTCAGGATAAGTGGAAAGCCAGAACCGAGGTTCTCGCCATAGCCAATCATGCGAAACATATTCTGCATACGTTGGTTACGAGCTTTTGACTCTCCACCTCTGTAAATTTGTTCTATTGGGAGCTTTAGCAGTCCAGGATTTGTCAACACAAAGCAATCATCATACTTCTCGACTTTCAATATTCCGTTAAGCATGAAATCGGAATGGATAATCATGTTGGTGACAGCCTCACGAATGGCTTTGGCCTGTAAAGTATCGTCTGTACGTATCACGCCATCCATGCTGAAAGGTCGTGGCAAATCACGTGTCAGCTTTGGAATAACCATACGAATAAAGTTGAACAGGTTGTTCTCCCAAGTTCCATCGTATGTCAGTCGGTCACTATAACGTTGGTCTCCTATAAGGTTCGACTTGTCGATATAGTCCATACGTAAGTTGTCAAAGCGCTCACGCACTGGCAGTCCCTTACCAAACATTAGGAGTCCAGCCATGGTCAATCCTTCTTCTCCTGTTCTTCTGTCTTTGGCATATCCTCCAAAGTTCATCAAGAATTCCTTATCGTCATAAGAGTTCCATTGATGTTCTGGATGAAGAGTCTGGAACATCTTGCGGTAACGCTCCAATGTTGGAACGTCAACATCGTTCATCGTGTAGTATTCCAAGAGCATTCCATCGTTGCCAGCTTCATTGGCATCACGGAGCATCATCTTCAGTTCTTGCTCCGTGCAATGATAGTCGCCTTCATGATTACGCTTGAACGTACCCTTTGTTAGATTGTTGTTGATGTAAACTGGGCGTTCTGTGTATGTAGCCCTAGGAACATTGATTATAATCACATTTTTGCCGTCAACATCAATAGTTTGTATGTCTTCATCACGTAGCAAGTTGATGTTCACTTTTTCCTTGCTGTTTACCATATTCCACAAATCCTTGCGTATCTTGTCAGCATCTTCCACGCCAATGATTTCAAATCGTTTGGCAGGGTCATTCTCTGTCATGTTCTCATACACTCCAAGAAGAATAGTGCCGCCATAAGTGTTTGCAAAAGCGGAGTAAGTGTCCCAAAGAGAATTGGGAACACTACGCTGCGCTTTCTTGCATTCAAGCGTTACACGCTCACCTTGGGAAAGAAGGTTTTGTATCTTGATGTTCATGTATATAATATTTCTATTTTAACAAGCTCCATACAAGTTAACTCATGTAGATTAAAAATGCAAAGGGAGCCTTTTATGAAGAGATTAAGTATTTTGTATTTGCTTATTGTATATGATAGTTATTTACAGCTTATTATACGAAATTGTATATAATATTCCCGAATAATATTGCTTTTTATTATACAATGGAAGATCCATATCCCAATCGAACCTAAAGTCATCGTCCGTACAGTCAGAGTTGCTTCCACCAAACAAACTCCATCCATGGGCTATACCAGCGTCAGGACGAATGCAGAGTTCGACATCTGCTGATTTTATGGACATACAACGCTCATGCTCTATATAGCCGTGATCCACAATCGTAGGAGTTATACCAGTCAATTCTCTGACAACATCCTCCAAGAAACTATTTCTTGCCATATTGTCTCCGTATTCTCTTTCCAAACGAACACCATGACTGCCATAAGAATCTCCATTTGGCTTTTTTACAATGATATTCAATGATGCAATATTCACATTCAGTTTTGCTGAACATCCGCAATGAAATGCGCCAAAAGAATGCAACCCAATGGAGTGACCAAGTAACGGTCTGAATAGGTCAAGCTGACATTTTTCCCATTCATACCAGAAATTATTCGCTCCCACTTCTCTGATTTGCATTTCATCAACTTTGCACATAAATTGCCAACATTGCAATCTTCCAGAATACGAGCATCAAACATGATAGAACCATCATCTGCATTCATTTCAGACAAAACATCGGACGGATTAATAGGAACATATTCCATCAGAATGTTACTTAAAGAAGAGAACACATCTCCATCTCCCCACTTAGCTGTCAAAGAGGTGTCAACATTTTCGCCAAAATACATTTTCTTCGTTCCATCACTAAATGTCACGGCAAGTAATGGTTTCAAAGAATCCCTTAATCCAACCTTTACATACTCGAATTTATTTTTGAACAATGCAGCCATCAAAATAGCTTTTGAAGAAGCTGAACATGATGATATTCGTATGCTCTTATTCCAAACATAAGCCACATCAACCCCAGACAAAGAGAGTTCACCCAATAACTTACTATAAGGGAAATCATCAAGTTGCCAATTGTCATAATCATTATCCACAAATACTTTCAATGACTTCACGTTATCATTGCGAGTAAGTTGATAGAATTCTGTCGAAAAATCCGTTGTTACTGCGGAGGCATCATGAATTTCAGACACAATTGACTTTGGGGCAACTCTTGAATTGCGCTCCATTTCCAACCACTTCAAAGCCTTTTGACGATTTAAGTAATTGATATACCACTGAGATCTACGGTCAATCAAGCACTTGGTGCAAGAACGCTCACAATCACACTTCGCCAATGCTTCATAAGCTTTTTCCAACACCTTGTCTTTATATTCACGGAAAAGTGGAGAATAGCCAGCTCCACCGAGAGCTGTATCATAAATGAAGATAGAGTGACTGGCCTCATTATAACCAAAGTCTATCTCACCATCATTAACTCCCAGCAATTCTGTAAGTTTTCTACTCAATATGACACCCAATGAATATAGCGTTTCACTATCTCTTACCAAGACATTAGCAGCATCATAGAATTTAACTTCTACGAAATCTGTTTGATAACGTCCAACAAGCAGAACGTGTCTTCTAATATTTCTACCATTTGCTTCACCTCCTGGACATGGAAGGCCAGTAGATAAATGCTTATGACCAGCAAGAACATTTTCTGAGTAATCTGGACTTTGCTCATACTCCATTCTTCCGCAATAAGGACAAAAAGCAAAACCATAGGTGCTTTTTCCTCTATTAAAAAACAATATTTCGGACTCGTTTGTAGAGCAACGCACAACCATTTTTGCAGCAGAAGTTTTTTCTTGCCACGGATCCATCTTCAACAGTACAGGCTGAACAAAACTCATCTCTCCCTGTGCATTCATTTTTCGAGTTGGCTTTGAACCAAATGCTACGCTGAAAGCTACAGGCTCAACCACTTCCGTAAAACGTTGCTCAGTCGAAATGCTCATGTCCTTAATTCCATGCATTGAGTTTTCCTTGCCGCATTTAGGACAATCGTTCAGGACATTACCCTGTCGTATAACGGTATAACCACAATGCGTACAATTTTGCAGCACGTATCTTGTTGTATTATCATCATACTTCGTCTTCATCAAAATTCCAGCAGGTTGATATATCCATTCATTCTTTACGACTTGCTTACCAGGAGCATAGGCAGAAATGGCTTGACTTAAATGCATAGTCGGAGAGTTCTCTTCATTATTTTTGCCCAACACGCATTGCACTAAACCTGTAGGAATGCCAGCACTTGGCAAGAACGAATGTTCTGCCATATAGGTCAGAAGAGAAGTTGAAAGGAAATTGTCTTTTTGATACTGTACAGATCTTAATGCTGCACTATTTCCGTCCTCTTCTTCCAACAATTTTATCGTTTTATCCAAACTATCTATACGTGCTTGGTACAATCCTCTAACTGCCGTAATATCTTTTTTAGTTGTGAAAACAGCATCACTCAATGGAATGTTGTCCAAGGCTGTTCCCCTTACTAAGGCCTTATATGACGCATCAAGGTCTGTTCTATTACAGCCAATAATGCTATCAATATGATTCAGGAACTTGTCGAAATAGCACAATCCGTCATTTGCGACAAAGAAATCCTCCAATTTGGCTGTAACTCGTATTCCACCCTGTATAGATACGAAATCTGCAAACACCATAGCATTTACATGACGTTGAATCAACTGACGACTTTCCAACTTTAACAAAGGAGTTTCCGTCAAATGCGTAATTGGGTAATCAGGATGCTTCCATGTGTTTGCGCCAATCGGGTTAGGGGCGCAAAAAGTCAGAGCCAAAGCTTTTGACTCACTTCTACGACCTGCACGACCTGCACGTTGCAGATAATTAGCGGATTTTGGTGGCACGTTGTTCATGACCACCTCACTGATACC
>OHAF01002200.1_pt1 | contig 15460 bp, 9 predicted proteins | sample 1577041 | NCBI WGS metagenome assembly OHAF01 (sample SAMEA3541495, study PRJEB24748) | human gut metagenome | biome: human gut; feature: human-associated habitat; material: faeces | place: China | collected 2012
AAAACCTTGCACCTGAACAATTCAAAAGTTTATACCGACATGCTCGGGTTAAGGTGCTTTTGAATTGTTCAGCAGGCATTAAAATAAGAAAAATCATTAACAAATAAAAGCGTCAGGGTTGACTGTAGCAAAGAACATGCGGTTTCGTGTGATTCAAAGCGGAGCTGCTCCTTGGCGCTTTTTCGGAAAGGATAAACTATGAAACATTATTGTGTTGTTTCCCATACCCATTGGGACAGAGAGTGGTATCAGACCCAGGAGCAGTTTCGAATTCGCCTGATTGATTTATTTGACAATTTATTGAAGATTCTTGATAAAAATCCGAGTTATATTTTTCACATGGATGCACAGACGATTGTGTTTGAGGATTACTGGGAAGTAAGACCGGAGATGAAAGAGAAGTGCTGTCAGTATATCCGTGAGGGACGTATTCTGGCAGGACCCTGGTATGTGCAGAATGATTTCTTTCTTACCAGCGGTGAATCGACTATTCGTAATCTTCTGATTGGGACGAAGCAGGCGGAGGATATGGGACGTTGCGGCAAGACGGGTTATACACCTGATCAGTTTGGACTGATTTCTCAGCTTCCGCAGATTTTACGTGGCTTTGATATTGATCACTGTGTGTTCGGAAGAGGATATTATTCTTTTGAAGAAATGCCGGGTGGATGGTTCGCAGGCAAGAACAAACCTGCAGAATTCAACTGGGAGAGTCCGGATGGCTCGGGGGTTCTTGCTATCTGCATGAGCTTCTGGTATAACAATGCGCAGCGTTTCTCTGCTGATATTGATAAGGCGTATCGTCTTACCGAGAATATCCGTGATTCCTTTGAGGGAGTTGCAACAACACCGTATCTCCTTTTGATGAACGGGGTAGACCACTTGGAGCCACAGTCTGATTTATTGCCGATACTTAATGAGATTCAAAAGAGGCTTCCGGAGGATGAGAAAATCTATCAGACCAGTTTGGAAAATTATGCAGAATTGGTGAGAGGGGCTAAGATAAAGGAAGAGATGCCTACAGAAGTAGGAGAACTGATGCAGGGTACTACCGGAAATCTCTTGAAGGATACGGTTTCTTCCCGTGTTTATTTAAAGACGAAAAATTGCGAGCTTCAGAATATGCTGGAAAACTGCTTAGAGCCATTGTATGCACTACTGGAACTATCCGGCATGAATGGTGTATATCCTTCCGGTCATCTTGATTATCTCTGGAAGATGCTGATTCGAAATCACGCACATGACAGTATCTGTGGCTGCAGCACAGACGCGGTTCATCGTCATATGGAAGACCGTTTTGAAAATATCGAAGAGATGGGTAAAGAACTTCTTCGCCGCGGCATGAAGCAGTTGGCTGCTCATGTACACAGGAACCTTGCGAAAGAGGATTATCAGATCGTGGTATTTAACAGCTTGGAGAAGAGCCGAACCGAAGTCATTGACGCTGTGATTGATGTGGTGGCGGAGGATGAACCGCAGGGAATCCGGATTACAGATGAAAATGGCATGGAAGTACCCTTCCTCGTATTGGATACTGAGAAATTGGCAAAATCTGTATTTTCTCCCATCAATCTTCCGGGAATGGTAGATACGGTGCGCTACAAGGTTCGCATATTGGCAGAAAATGTACCGGCGTTTGGTTTCGTTTCTTATCGAGTAGAAACTAATCATGAAACTGCAGAATATGAATTTGGTAATACGATTGGATTTGAGCAGAAACAGGAGTATTGCCTTGAAAATAATAATCTGAAGGTGACAGTTTCAGCAAATGGAACTGTAAATTTGTTCCATAAAGAAAGCGGACATATCTTTGAAGATGTGTTAAGAATCAACGATTCCGCAGATGCAGGAGAAGCTTATAATTATCTGCCACTTGCTGGGGATGTACCTGTGGATGTCAGCGGGTTTATACCGGCTATCAGCATAGAAGAGACGGATTCTTATCTTGGCAGACTGCGTATGCATTATGAGGTGACTCTTCCGGCATATCTTGATAAAGCAAACCGGAGAAGAAGCGAAGAGACCGTAACCATGCCGCTGGATATCATTCTTACTTTGAAAAAAGAAGCGAAATCACTGGATGTGACATTTGTATTTACGAACAAAGCAAAAGAACACAGGATGTGTGCGCTGGTACGTACAGGTTTAAACTGTGATATGGCAGTAAGTACATCACCGTTTGATTTGATTGCACGAAACAAATGGGATATTAAAAAGCAAATCTGCAATGAAACGGAACACAATTCCGGTATGACGGCAATTGGGGATGAGAAGTTGTCCGTAGCTATATTAAACCGTGGAATTTATGGGTATGAAAACCTGCAGAGTGAACAAGGTACGCTTGCCTTTGCACTGGTTCGTTCTACTGGTAAAATATCAGCCGGAGATGAAGCCTGTGACGATAAGTGGGCAATTCCGGAAAACCAGTGCTTACGTGAAATACGGTGCGAATTCTCAATTCTGCCGCAGACAGGAGGTGAGTTTGCAGAGAAGGCTGCATTTGAGGCAAAATCATTCCAAAATCCGATGATGGTACAGTGTGAACCGGTGGATACCCATAAGTTCATGGGCGGACGCACTGCGGTGCAGGATACCAGCATAGCAGAAATCTTCTATCAGGATGTTCCGTATGGGGATATCACGCTTGCACGTAGCGAGAGCGGAATTGCACTTGAAGGTAAGGGAATGCAAGTAACAGCATTAAAGAAATCCTTTGACCGAACAGGCTATGTTCTGCGATTCTTTAACATGAAAGAGGTAGAAAATGAGGCTGTGATTCGTTTTAATGGTCTTGCTGTGAAGAGAGTTTGGAAGACAAATATGAAGGAGAATGCGAGAGAAGAGATTGCCATTGCAGATCATACAGTAGTGTTGGCGATAAGAGCAAAAGAAATTGTTACTTTATTTTTCAAATAAGTAAGAATATTTTACGAAAAAGTAAGAAGCTTTACTGTTGAAGAATAATAATTGATGCTATGATTTTGTTATGAAAATATTGTGAAATCAAGGAGAGAGGAGTAAACCGGTATGAAACAGTATATATTGGGCATTAAACCGACATGGAACGGGTTAAGCATTAAGCCCTGTTTACCACCCGAATGGAAAAACATTAAGGTTAAACGGGGATTCATATGTAATTTGCAATTATAAGTATTCAACGCAAGGCTAATCACAACAAAGAATTGAAGGAGGTTACTATGAAAAAAAACACACGTAAAAAAGTGTTTGCTGCCATTTTGAGCTTGGCAATTGTCTTGTCTTCAGTTTTTGCTGTATCGGCTGCCGGTGATACTGAAACAGGAACAAACGATGATTCGGTATCGTACGGAACTGCTGAGGACGGTATAACCTTAGGTTCTACTGTTAAGTTGGTTTCGGAACTGACTGCTATTGACGGATTTAATAATTTTGACTTTTCAAACGGTCTTGTGAATTTCGGACCGAGAGATCCCGGCAGTAATAACTACTGGGCAAGGCTTTCCGATATCGGTATTACAACCGAAGACGGAATGCTGAAGATTGATTACAAAGAAAACTCATCAACATATGACTCTTACATCGGTTTACAGAGCGTTGCGGTTAAAATACCCGAAAGCATAGATTTAACAGGCAAAAAACTTTATGTTAATCTTGATGTAGCAACTTTGCAAGGATTTAATATAAGGGTGCTTGTAGACGGAGCCGGCGGTACATGGGCTAATATCAATGCAGGAATAGGTGATGTTACTACTAAAACGTTAGCAAATCTTACAGCGTCAGATTTTGGCATTGTAGTTTCAAAGGACGCAAAAACAGTAGCCATTGAGGTGCAAACTCCGCATAATGCGGACGCCAAAACCTTTATTGACAACATTAAAATTGTATATGACGATATCGGCGGTATGAATAATATGTTTGCGGGCATAGACGGCTCCATCGTCGGAGATTGGGAAGAAGGCGACGCGAATGCCGATAAAACGGTAGATATTCGCGATCTTGTATGTGTTAAAAAGTATACTGCGGACAAAACCGAACCGATTTACTATGCAGCAGCAAAAATTGATAAAAATACCGATGAACTCGGTGCATCGGATATTGCGGCTTTAAGAAAGAAATTATTAGAAGCTCCTGCCGGAAATGTGGAAATCTTCTCATATAATTCAAACCAATGGATGATTGAGAACGGTGTGTTAAAGACAGCAACAAATGATATTGAGGCAGATGATTTTGATATCACACTAAAAAACACAGATGATACAGGATGGGAAAATTATTCCGTGAAATTTGATTTGAGGTTTAACTGGGGATATGTAAAGAAAGATGGTACAGCAGATTATAATTTTCGTGTAAGCATGAAGAGAGAAAATTATAATAAAAAGCTTGATACGCTATATTATTCCACACAGGTAAGGGAAGAAAACTTTATAGAATCTTATGAATCCGGTGCAACATTCTGTTCCGGAACATCTTTCCCTGGTTTTGAACGTGAGAGGACTTACAGCATTGAATCAAAACTGCTTAATGACAGGTTGTACATTTCTGTAGATGGAGTTACGATTATCAACGGTATAGATGTGAGTCAAGCAGGAGTAAAAAAAGGGCATATTGCTTTGAAAGCCTATCATTGTAATGTGGAACTTGATAATGTTGAATTGTCTGAACTTGACGGCAACGGTACTGCAAAGAAAATTTATGCCAATGACTTTGAGGAACCATTGGGAGAACTTAACCCAATTAATTTCCGACAGGGATTCGATTCTGGTGAAAGAGCACCTTTTGAAAGCATAGATCAATGGTATGTTACGGACGGTGTTTTGAAACCGGTGTATACCGATGCGGAATGGCAGTCAGGTTTTGAAAAGATGATATTTGTAAATGACAGCACTTGGATAGATTACACTGCGGAGATGGATTTAAAGTTCAATCAGAGTAAGGCAGACGGAAGGTTGAATGTATTTCTACGTGAAAGTCCAGGAAAATATTATCTTATTAAATTATACAATAATCAGTTTGCAGGAGAGAATCACATAGAAATTGGAAATACGGTTAATACCATAATAAATCCTTTTGTCGGATTTGAAGATGGCAAACTGTACCGAGTATCTATTTCAATCAAGGATTACAAGATTCAGGTCTTTATAGATGGAAAATTAATCGTACAAGGAACTGCTGCCGAAGATAAAATGTTCCCAAATGGAAGATTTGGTATCAGCGCAAGTAATGCAGACATAGAAATTGATAATGTGAGAATTTATAGTCCGAGTCAGAAGAGTGATAATGAGAATACCGGCAGTGAATGGTATTATCTATCTTCTGCACCTACCGTTGATACATTGTTGGATAGTTCTGAAAGACAGGAAAGATGGCTTTCTATTCCTGACAGCAGATTGGTAATTAATCCGTATGTTTATAGTGGTCTTATTGCAGATGCAAAGTTACAATATGACACACAGGAACTGCGGAATCCAAAAATGTCATTAAATGTAGGATATTTGGATCCCGAACTGACAAAAAACAGTGATAAGGGAATTGATGGTGTGGGTATGACCGATTCCGTTATTATGTTTGAAAAGAAAACAGGTGGGGCGAATGAAGCCAATGCCGGTTATACAACGACATGGCAGCCGCACAGGCTTAGCTTCGCTGCCGCATATGACGGAGGCAACAGAATTACCGGAGAAGATTTCTTTTACGATGAGAAGACGATTGTAAGAAAATTTTCTGTAACCGGAAGCAAAGATATGGTTATTGGAGGGAAATTATACGGAAAAGCCAACAATGTGACAATTTCAGAAAATACAATTGTTATTCCCGTAAATGATGCTACATATGGGATAATGAATGTAGCAATTACCATCCGGGGTACAGAAAAAATTAACTGGTACTATTCAGAAAGAACATTAAAGAGTGGAGTGACATGCCCAGCAATGGCAGCTAAATATTGGGGAGCAACAGTATCACCCACCAATGGGGAAGCAGATATTGTAATCTCTTATGCAGTAGATAAAGACAGCAATACAGCAAAAGTTCTGTCACAATCCCCCACTTTTGATAGTTGCACAAAAAGACTTGAGGCTCGCGAATCAGAGTGGAATAATTTCTTTGCGAAAGTTCCAAGAGCGGGAGACGTTATATTTACGGAACTGAATGCAGAAGGAGTTAATCGGGAAAAAATCAAACAGATGTATTATGAATCATGGAGTTTGATACATGCATCTGTTCTGCCGGTAAATCCGGAAATGAATTATCCGTATCGACAGATAGCCACCGGAAAACCATCTATGTGGGGGCATGGTGCAAAGGAGAGCTTATATTCTGCTCAATGGGATTCTTTGTACGGAATGCAGATGTACTCCTATGTGGACCCGGATGTTGCATGGGAATCCTTTACCGGTATTATGAAGCTGGTGAATATGTCACCGGATGATCCTAAGACTTACGGAATGATTTTGGGTGAGAGCCTTCCAAATGTGAAGTCTAAAACAGCATGGATTCTGTATCAGAATCAGCCGGACAAGAATAAACTGGCAAATATTTACAATGAGCTTGTGCAGCATGAAAAATGGTGTATGGCTCATCCGAACTGGATTTACGAAGGTAATGGTTCAATTGATAGTGACGCAAAAGACAGCGATTACCTGGCAGCGGCACTTGTGGATATCCCATATTTGATTCGGATTGCTCGTGAGTTAGGAAAGACCGACGATGTAAATTACTGGAATAAAGAATTTGTAAAGTACCTGAATTCTTATTATGAGTGGGATGGCGGTGCAAATCCAAATACTTTATGGCAGACAAAAGGATTGTATATATCAGAACTGAAAAATTCATTTGAAGATAAGTTGATGAATAAACTGAAAAATGGCGTATTTAATGATGCAATGCGTGTGGATCATTTTGATGTGACAAAGCCTTTCTGCGGATTTAGAAATGTAAAGCTTGATGAGATTATGTTTACTATTTACGGTTTAATGGAGACCGGTCATACAAAGGAAGCACATCAGCTTGCAGAATCTTCAGTGAGAGATATTGTTAGAGCAAACTTCCTGTCTGAAGTTTATGCACCAAATCCGGAAGATCACGGTGGAGATGATTTCGGTGAAGGGCGCCTGCTCCCGAGTGGCGTTCGCCCATCTGTTTTCGGCGCAGTACAGTTAATTGACTCTATCTGGCTGTTGAACGGCTTTAAGTATGATTCCGGAATGCCGACCATGCACACATATTTCGGCTGCGGATATATTGAAAATCTTAGAATGAATGGCAAGGTATTCAATGCAAGTGTTGTGGGTGAAAATGTAACACTATCCGGAACATACTGCAAGGAAAACAAAAAGGTACATGTTGGAGCAGAGCAGTTCTATAATGAGGATGGTTTCGGCGGAGAGGCTCTGCGTTATGTGGATAATATTGCAGAAACACTTGCACAGTGGCAGGATAATACTGCACAGATGGATATTGTAGACGGAAGGGGCAAAGTTACAGTATCTTCTTCTACCACCGAGAATTATGGATATATTGAAAGTATCGTGCGCTTAAATACGGCAGATTTTCCGATTTTCACGGTAGATATTGATTCTTGCAGTGAAGCACAGTGGGCTTTGAAATGTGTTGTAGGTGGGTACGGTGAAGACATCATTTTGATTTCGGATAATAGTGCTGTAGGAAGAACTGAAATCAATCTCCTTGAGAATGGAATACCGAGAAGTAAGAATCTCTCTGTTACACTGAAGTTCTTTGCAATCGGCAAGGGAGAAGGTAAATATGTATCTGTGAATGGCTTTGAAATGAATACGCAGCCGCTGAACATTGATTTCGCAACGGATGAAGGTTGGTTCCCAAGCAAATCTGATTTGCCTATAACTCTTACAACTGCAGGGAATAAGGGTACATTTACTCTTGGAAGCGGAAGTGCCGGATGGGGAACAATTACTTATTATGCAAATATCAATACGATAGATAATCGTTATCTGGTACTTGATGTGGAATCAACCGACTGCCATATTGAAGTGGAAGTAAACGGAGGGGCGCCGAAGTATGTTCTGGGCAAGACAACAGGTGAGTATTATATTGATATGCAGGCAGAAGATTCCTATTTTGAACGGGGCGTAAATGTTAATACGAAGCTATCGATGTCGCTTGTAGGAAATAGCGGTCAGAAAGCGGTTGTATGCCGAATCTATACAGTAGCAGAATATATTGGATGATTTTTCAGATGGAAATTGGTCAAAACCGATATGTATCAAAAGTAATGTCGTTATTTAGAATAATATGATGCTTACAAAGATTTCAGGGAACACAGATTTTGCGAAGGCAAGCGAGAGTTTTGTTTTGGATACCTCTAAAAAGCATATTCTGAAATTCGGTGTCCGCAATTTGAACAACATGAACTTAGATCCATTTTATATACTGAAAGTACAAAAATGAGAAATAGAGGAATATGTAATGTCAAAAATCAATTTAGTCAATATCAAACAGGGAACAAAATCTACAAAACGGTTTTCATGCGGCAATACACTGCCGCTGGTACAGCGTCCTTTTGGAATGGCAGCTTTTGCACCACAGACTAATGGGGCAAATGAACAGTGGTTTTACTATCCGGAAGACCACTGTATTGAAGGAATTCGTTTAACTCATCAGCCGAGTCCTTGGATTAACGATTATGGAACCTTCCTAATGCTGCCGCAGAATGATGTAATTGCGGATGATTACCGCTGGGCATTCGGAGGATATCGCCCACGGGAAGCTGTTCTTACGCCATCCTTGATAAATATCCATTTTCTGCGTCCTATGTGTCAGTTCAAGATAACGCCAACAGAGCGAGGCGGTAAGGGTCGCTTGAGTTTTAAGACGGACCGTAAGTCCTGCCTGTCACTGTTGCCGGTGATGGGGAATTATGCTTATCGGATAGATGAAGAAAAGAGCGAGATTATCGGTGTGATTGACGGTCACAGCATGGATGATGCAAAGAATTTTAACATGTACTTTGTGCTACGGTTTCCAGATGGTGCTGTGGATTTTACAAGAACCAAATTAAGCGCGGATAACGGCACAAAAAAAGGACATCTTCACATTTATTTTAATGTCAAAGATGTGGAATTTTCTATCGGTGCTTCTTATATCTCTGCGGAACTGGCAGTGCTGGCAATCGACCGGGAAATCGGTGAGAAATCTTTTGATGAGGTCTTGAAGGAAAACAATGAAATCTGGGAAGAGCATCTGGAAAGAATCGAAGCAGAATTTGAAGATGAGCGGACGAAAAAGACATTTTATACTTGTCTTTGGCGCACCTTTCTATTCCCTCACAAGTGTTACGAATATGACAGAAATGGAAAAATGATTCATTATACGCCCTTTGACGGAAGTGTTCATGAGGGACCGCGTTATACGGATAACGGATTTTGGGATACCTACCGTACAGTGTATCCTTTATTTACAAAGATTGCGCGAGAAGAGTTTGCAGAGATGTTAGAAGGGTTTGTGAATGATTACCGCGAATGCGGGTGGCTTCCGCGCTGGCCTTCCATTGGAGAAGTGGGCTGCATGCCTTCTACATTGATAGATGCAGTGATTGCAACAGCAGTGGTCAACGGAATTGGCAACAGGAAAACATGGGAGGATGCTTTGGAAGGTATGCTGCATCATGCAAATCACAATGCACCTCATCCGCGCTATGGACGAAACGGAGCAGAATCCTATGTGAAGTACGGCTATGTTCCGCGTGATGAGCAGAAGGAAAGCGTGAATCTTACTCTGGATGCAGCTTACGGAGACTGGTGTATCAGCGTAGTAGCTAAGGTCCTGGGTAGAGAGGTGATTGCAGCAGAGTATGCTAAGAGAGCGAAGAATTACGCAAACCTTTTTGATGCCGAAACCGGATTTATGAGAGGAAGAGATACCAAAGGGAACATGACGGATGATTTTGACCCGTATATGTGGGGTGGAGAGTATACAGAAGCCTCTGCATGGCAGAGCACCTTTTTTGTTCCCCATGACCTTGATGGTCTTGCAGAACTCTATGGAGGCAAAGATAAGCTGCTTTCTAAGCTTGATGAACTCTTTGCAGCACCGCCGCTGTACCGGGTGACAGGATATGGATTTGAAATTCATGAGATGACAGAATTGGCTGCGCAGGATTACGGTCAGTGCGCGATTTCAAACCAGCCAAGTTTCCATCTGCCATATATCTATGCGTATTTCGGAGAAGTAGAAAAGGCAAGATACTGGGTGCACAAGATGGCATTGGAAGCAATGTCCTATGAGGATGACGGCTTTCCGGGAGATGAGGATAACGGAACAATGTCAGCGTGGTATATTTTTGCATGCTTGGGAGAATATCCATTATGCCCCGGAAATGCAGAAAATATAAAGATACCGGGAATTGCAAAACACATCAAATTCAGGAGATAAGTGCATGACAAAAAATCAAAGGTAATACAGATTATTTCAATTATCCTTTGCTTAAGTCTACTTGCAGGAGTCTCAGCATCTGATATAAATACGGATAGAGAAAGTAATAAAGATACTATGGCTTCTGAATCAGAATGTATGCAGGACGGAAATGGAATCTTGGATAACGACAAAACGAATAGAACGCAGAATTCCGGGACAGCAAAGTACGCTGAGCTTCCCGGAAACTCTGGGGACAACACAGGAAATTCAGCTGAACGGGAAGATATTTAACGCAGAATCTGTTTCAAATTAGTTGAAAAGAGATTACGCAAATATAGAAATACGGTATATTTTATCGTAGACAATGATTAAGGAGGCAAAAAATGAGTAACGGCAATAAAAAAATTTTAGCAGCAGTTATATCCATGTTAATTGTGGCAATGGCAGGGATTTTATATGTGGTATTTGCACCTAATGCCGTGAATGGCAGCAAGGCAATTAACGTGATAGTTGTTGATGATAAAGGTAAAGAAACGGTATATAAGACCAGGACGGATGCCGAATATCTGCGTGAAGCACTGGAAGAAATGAAGGATCTCAAAATAGAAGGAACAGAGGGAGAGTTCGGTCTTTACGTCAATACGGTAAACGGTGTGAAAGCTGACTATGAGACAGATAAAACGTATTGGTCTTTTTTCCTGGGTGATAAGCAGTGCAATTATTCTATTGATGAACAACCAATTAAAGATGGAGACACCTTCTATATTAAATACATAAACTCGAAATAATGAGATATCTGGAAGCTGTCGCTTATTTTTAAAATGCATAAGGCATCCCGATGAAGAGTCAGTTAAACTATATATAGTAATGAAGGAATGGCAGCAAAGACCGCTTGAGAGCATCTATGCGGTAGTTTTTATGGACGCAATCCATTACAATGTACGCTGTGAGGGCAGAATTGTAAAGAAAGCCGTATACATAGCAATCGGCATAAATATGGAGGGCAAGAAAGATGTTCTCGGTATGTATGTCGGGGAGAATGAAAGCGCAAGGTATTGGCTTTCAATACTTAACGGACTTCGCAACAGAGGTGTCGAAGATATTTTTATTGCCTGCACAGACAACCTGAACGGCTTTTCCGATGCCATTGCCGCCGTATATCCGAAAACCGACATTCAGAATTGTATCATTCATCAGCTGAAAAATTCAAGCAAGTATGTTTCCTACAAAGATTTAAAAGCGCTTATGGCTGATCTAAAGGCGGTATACGCTGCACCGGACGAAGCTTCCGCTCTTGCTGCATTAGAGTTTTTCTCCGGCAAATGGGATAAAAAATATCCCAAGATTTCACAGCCCCGGCAGTCCGATTGGGCAAATTTAAGCACCTATTTCAAATTTCCGGCAGAACTGCGAAAACTGATTTATACCGCAAATGCCATAGAAGGCTTTAACCGTCAGCTGAGAAAGGTCACAAAATCCAAATCTGTGTTCCCGACCGACGACAGTCTTTTCAAAATGCTGTATTTGGCAATGACAGACATTACAAAAAAGTGGACGGGCAGACGGCAGGATTGGAGTCAAATTCACGCGCAATTGTCGGTTTTCTATGCTGACCGTATGCCGGTTCAGCACATCACGTCCGGTAAGTAAAGGGTAAATGCACGGCTTCGCCGCCCTTGACTTACCGGACGTTTCTGTGCTATATTGTTAATATGGCGACAGCGGATTCACCGCTGCCGCCGGTAAAATATTTATTTCTGTTTTTACCGCACTTCTGCGTTTATACAAAATTGGGGATAGAGCCGTTAAATACAGAATAGCATCTATATGTTCCGCTTGGTTTTTAATGTGTCCGGGATTCTGGGTACATATCACTTCTTTGTCTAACAAAATGGGTTCACTTCATTTTATAGACGGCGGTAATTTTAGTTATCAAATCTTATATTTTCAACATTTATATTATAATGTTATCGTTTAAGCGGTATTCTCCGGGTGTGATTCCGACCGTTTTTTTAAACGCCTTATTAAAATTAGCCGTGTTATTAAATCCGCACTTTGACGCAATTTCAATTATATTAAGGTTGCTTTCATTTTTCAAAAGCTGCATAGCTGCCTCGATCCGACGGGAATTTATATAGTCCCAAAGCTTTATACCGCTTACCTTACTGAAAAGCGATGAAAAGTAATTCGGCGTAAGTCCCGATAGCCCCGCTAAAGTTTCAAGCGTTAAATTTTCCTGAAAATGCATATCAATATATTCGGTCGCCTTACGGATAATGCGGTTTTTATCCTTTGATTCCGGCAATGCACCGTCAAAATATCCGAAATCACGAATAAGAGCAACAATAATCATATTAAGCAAACTTTTAATTTGCAGGGCGTATTCAGGCCCTTTTTTTGAAAATTCTTCGGCAGCAGACGTAAAAAGCCCGCGAATTTGCCGCGCACGGTCGGCGGGAATGCAGTTTTCAAAATTCGGGCTGTGCTGAAAGCAGAAATTGGTATTTACGTTACTCAGTCTGTCAAAGCTTCTCCCCCAGAGATAGCGCGGCTCAAAATGCAGGTTTATCATTTTAAGACCGTCTTTTCCCACCTCGGTCACACAGTGCTGTTCGTTGCTTGCAAATACAAAAATTTCATACGGCTTTATCGCATATTTCTTATCGCCTACCGTGTAAATTCCGGAGCCTGCCGTTATAAGTGTAATTTCAAAGCGTATATGGCTGTGCCTTACCAAGGGGCGGCTGCCGCTTTGTACGATTACCTCCCACATTTTTAAAAGCACGCCGCCCGATGTGCTTATCTCGCCCAGTTCATTTATCAATTTAATTCCCCAAATCGTAATATAGTTTGCAAATATAATAATATAGTTGATGAAAATTTTACGCGAAATGTTATAATACAATTAGATTTTAACTTTTGTGTGGTTAAAAGTCAATCGTATTTTTTCGGAGGTTAAAATGATAAATACATACTCAAACCCGACAGACCTTAAAATTACAGATATGCGCTTTGTGGATATAGACGGCGCGCCCAAGCGCTGCACTATACTTAAAATAATGACCAATCAGGGTATTACGGGCTACGGCGAGGTGCGCGACGCTTCCTCAAAAACCTATGCGCTTATGCTTAAAAGCCGCATTTTGGGTGAAAACCCCTGCAATGTGGACAGAATTTTCCGCAAAATAAAGCAGTTCGGCGGTCCTTCCCGTCAGGGCGGCGGCGTTTCGGGCATAGAAATTGCGCTGTGGGATTTAGCGGGCAAGGCTTACGGCGTGCCGATGTATCAGCTTTTGGGCGGCAAATTCCGCGATAAGGTGAGGGTCTACTGCGATACCGACGTTGACGGAAAGCACACAGGTCATGATATGGGTCTTGCCTTAAAAAAACGTATGGAAATGGGCTTTACATTTCTTAAAATGGATTTAGGTATGGGGCTTTTATTGGATGAACCCGGAACCATAAACGCGCCGCTCGGCTTTATAGACGATATGAAAAAATATGCCCCGCATATTTTAAACGTTCAGGGCGGCTCTGTCACGGCGGATATGGTAAGGGCGCAGAAAAGCTACTCTATAGTGACGACCGCACATCCGTTTACGGGTATTCACCTTACAGAAAAAGGGCTCGATTACCTTGAAAACTATGTTAAAGAGGTAAGAGAGGTTATAGGCTACGAGGTGCCGCTGGCAATAGACCATTTCGGTCACGTTTGCGTTGAGGACTGCATAAGATTTGCAAAGCGTATGGAGCCTTACAAGCTTGCATGGCTTGAGGATATGGTGCCGTGGATGTATACCGACCAGTATGTGCGGCTTAAAAACAGCACGACTATCCCGATTGCAACGGGCGAGGATATATACTTAAAGGAGGGCTTTGAAACCCTTATTAAAGCGGGCGGAGTGTCTGTTATTCACCCCGATATTTTAACCTGCGGCGGTGCTTTGGAGCTTAAAAAGATTGCGGATATTGCGGATGAAAACGGCGTGGCGGTTGCCGTGCATATGGCGGAAAGCCCCGTTGCCTGCTTAGCGGCGGTGCATACTGCGGCGGCAATGCACAATGTGCTGGCGCTTGAGTTCCACTCGGTGGATGTTCCGTGGTGGGCGGATATGGTAACGGGCATTAACAACCCGATATTTGAAAACGGCTTTATTAAAGTTCCAGAAAAGCCCGGCATAGGCTTTGACGAGCTGAACGAAGAAGTAATAAAGGAACATATAAACCCGCAAATACCCGGTTACTTTGAGCCTACTGACGAATGGAATAAAGAATTTTCAAACGACAGAATATGGAGTTGATTTAATATGAAATATAAAGCAATTTGCCCGCCGGAATGGCTCAGCCGTTCGGCAGTTTACCAAATAAACCCGAGAACATTTTCCCGAGAGGGGACAATAAAAGCAGTTACCGATGAGCTGCCAAAGCTTAAAGATTTAGGCTTCAGGGTTATGTATCTTTGCCCTATTTTTGAGGAGGACGACTCTGAGAACAGAGAGTTTTGGAGTACCCGTCAGAAAAAATCGGAGACAAATAACCCCAAAAACCCGTACCGTATGAACAATTATTTTAGGATCGACAGCGAATACGGGACGGAAAACGATCTGCGCGAGTTTATCGAAGAGGCGCACAGGCTCGGTATGAGGGTACTGCTCGATTTGGTTTACCTGCATATAGGGCCGAACGCGCCGATACTTAAAAGGCACCCTGAATTTGCAAGGCAGGACAGGGACGGAAATATTATTTGCACGGAATGGAATTTCCCGTATCTTGATTATACTTCGGACGGACTTCGCGAGTATCTTTGGTGCAATATGATATATTACATAGGCGAGATGGACGCGGACGGTTTCCGCTGCGATGTCGGCGACGGCGTACCTCTTGATTTTTGGGTAGAGGCGCGGCGCAGAATGAAGGCGGTAAAGCCTGATTCGGTTTTAATAAATGAGGGTGCGAATTGGAACTATTTGCTTAAGGGCTTTGATTCCTCTTACTGCTTTGAGTGGCACGATAAGCTTTACGGGGCGTTTGCGGGCAAGGCATCGGCGGCGGAATTAAGAAAATTCAGAGAAAAGCTTGAAAAAGAAATTCC
>OHAF01002214.1_pt1 | contig 15355 bp, 19 predicted proteins | sample 1577041 | NCBI WGS metagenome assembly OHAF01 (sample SAMEA3541495, study PRJEB24748) | human gut metagenome | biome: human gut; feature: human-associated habitat; material: faeces | place: China | collected 2012
AAGTATCTCTCTTTTTTTATTTATTTCTGTAACATATGTCTTATCACATTACAAATTCAGATTTTTTATATATCCTACCTGTAAATTAATTTTTATATATATATAATTCACATTTAAAGTTAACTTATAAAACTTCCCATACTTATTTTTTAATAGAATTGAATCCCTATTTTGATACTCCTAGCATAAAAGCTTCCTTAACTAGCTTTATTTTCTTTCGTCTTTTATTATTTTCCCATCACTTATAGTTATTATTCTATCTGCCTCTTTGGCTATATTTTCATCGTGTGTTATCATAAGTAAGGTTTGATTTAATTCACTTACAGTACTTCTTAAAAGACGCATCACTTCTTCTGTAGTTTTGCTATCTAGGTTTCCTGTTGGTTCGTCTGCAAATGTTACAGCAGGTTTATTTGACAAAGCTCTTGCTATTGCCACTCTTTGCTGTTGACCACCCGATAATTCATTAGGAAATTTTTTAAGTTGATCTTCTAATCCTACTTTTTTTATTATATTCATTATGTATTCTTTATCTTCTTTTTTACCATCTAATTGTATTGGTAATATTATGTTATCGTAAACATTTAGCACTGGTATAAGGTTAAAACTTTGGAATATAAAACCAAACTCTTGTCTTCTTATCCTTGACAGTTCATCATCATTTAAACTATAGATGTTCTTATTACCTAATATAACCTCTCCAGAAGTTGGCTTATCTAGACCTGCTAAACAATGTAGAAGGGTACTTTTTCCAGATCCACTTGTACCAATTATAGCAGTAAACTTGCCATTTTCTACCTCTAATGAAATTCCATCGACGGCTTTTACTATATTATCTTTTTTTCCGTAGTATTTCTTTATGTTATTAACGACTATTTGACTCATTCTACTCTCCTTTTATTTTAATGATTTTATTTCCTCTACACACTTTCTATATACCAGTGTTGATACTATTATTCCAATAATGATATTAATTGTAATCATAAAAATATAATCCAATATATATACATTAAATTTAAAGTTAATTAAATAAACGCCTACTTTAAAGTAATATATTATTTGTATAATTAAAGCTATTATAGAACCAACTATACCAGATAAGGCTCCTATGTATAATCCTTCTCTCACGGTTATTTTCTTTATTGATTTTGGTGTACTACCTAATTTATTAAGTAGAGAATAATCATAAAGTCTATTGAAAAATTCATTAACTATAACATTAACTAGGTTTACTACTCCCAATATGAATATAACAGCTGCTATTACCTTAATTAAGAGCATCTTATTATGTATTAAAGCATTTAGCTCATTATTCTCTTTTTCAATATCTTGTACAGCAGTTCCTTGATAATTATTAAATGTCTTATATATCTGGTTGTCAAGATATGAATTTTCCTTACTCATTCCCTTATGTTGCTTATATATATTAATAGTTTTATACCCATCAAAATTAAAGGCATTAGCAAATTGCTTATTGGTCATTATAACCTGGGCTGAATCATTAGCTACATAGTATAAGTCTGCATATGTATTTCCTTTTACAATAGCAACTACTTTAAATTCCTTTGTATCCAAATCAAGTTCTGACCCATTAAAGTATTTTTCCATATCTACAGAGTTTCCTTTTGGATAACTAATACTAATTTTATCTCCAACCTTATAATTTAATATCGGTTTTTTATCTATTTCGGGATTATAAAGGATAACTTCATTATCTTTTAAGTTTTTCACATCTCCAGATTCCGTATACTTATTTAATTCAGCTATCATTTTGTCATCATATCCAAATGCACATAATTTAAGTGTATATTTATCATTATTTTTAGTCAATACACCCTTTAAAACATTTTTATAATATTCTAGTTTTCCTAATTCATTGAAATACTTAATATTATTAATTTTATCTTTCTCCAGGTCCATTCTGGAATACAAAGAATTAATTTTTTCTATTCTTCTTATTAGAGGCTTTCCACTCGAATCCTTAATACTAATTAACTTTCTTACATCTTTTTCACTAAAGCCATCTGAAATATTCTTACTCGGTTGCATACTAATACTGTAATCCAGTTCATTTTTATTTAGCTCAGCCATATACTTATTTTGTTGGTCCTCAACTTTTATATAGTAGCTTGCAAAAATTATTAAAGACGTGGATACAGATAGGGATAATATGATAGATAGAATCTTCTTTTTATACCTATATATATAGGCCATCGCAAGTTTAGAGTTAATATTTCTATTAAAGAGCTTAACTTCTTTTGACTTGCTATAATTTTCAATATTGCCATTTAAAAGTTGAACATTTGTATATCTAAATATCTTCTTTGTATAGAATGTTAAAATAACAATAATATTAGCCAAAAGTACAGCCATTATACCTAACACCGACTTGAAATCTATACTTAAGTTAATTTTATTTAAAGATATGTTGGTTGAAAATATACTAACAAGGTTTGGAATAATCGTACTTGTCATATATCCTACTATTCCCCAAGCAAAAATAAATGCAGCTAGTTCAATCAATAATAATTCAAAAAAACTCATTGAAAATAGGGCTTTTTTCTTCATACCTAAGGCTAAATAGGTCCCATATTCCTTACTTCTCTCTATTAGATATATATTATAAATTGCATATAAGATATAAATATTTATAATTGAAATAATAAATAAAGTTACTATTAAATTCTTGTAACTTTTGGATAGCATTGCAGTATTGAGCATTCTATTTATACTTATATCTTTTGAATCTATTCCAATACCTATAAGCATATCTTCATAATCTTTCAAATACTTCTTATCAATTACCAGACTGTATGTGTTATTCTGAAAGATTTTATCAGCATTTTTATTAAAAGCATATATTTGCAAGCTACCATTTAATTTTAAATTAGGTGAATCACTTAAAATACCCACTAATTTATAATTTTTAGATATAGTATTTTCATTGTTATATTGACTTAAGACTATACTATCGCCTAACCTCAAATCTTTTTTTAAATTCTTTAAAACCCATTCTTCTAATGCGATTTCATTTGTATTCTCAGGCATTCTACCGGATAATAAATCTATTTTATTTATTTTTAAATAATCTTTATTCACACTAAGTATGTTAAATGTGGTATTAGATTTTTCTGATGATGAATCAATATAGGTAGACCTACCTATTAGCTCTACTCCAGGTCTGGATTTTATTTCTTCCAATTGATTTTTATCCTTTAACTTGACTTTGAAATTATCAGGAGATATCTCATATTTTATACTGTTTATTTCACTTTCCTTTACTCCATTATATACAATTACACTTGTAATAAAAAATATATTACTAAGTAAGAGACATACAAATATTGATAATGCTCTTTTTTTATTCTTAATCATATTTCTATACACTAAATTCAGTATCATATTATTTCACCCCTTAAACTATATCAGATATTTAAATAGTAAAATTTAATTTTGAGCCACAGTCGTATTGCTATTTAATATGTCATAAATAAAGGACTCATTTATTTTACATACACTGTGTTTTTACTTGAAAGACTAGATTATCTATTACTTATTACATTTTTTATAATCTATCTCATGATGAATCTCTATAAGACCTCTTAACTAAATCATAAAATATTTTTAACATTTTTTCAAGAATTTTTTTATTTTTATATTTATTCTGTATATTAATATGAATTCTGACCCCATATATACATTATCACCAAAATTAACAAGAAAAATAGTTATATTATATTTAGACGCCCAGGTTTTATATAATCAACTCCAAGAATTATTTCAGTTATATTCCATAAACGCTATCCAGAAGATATTCTATCCTCTTAATCTTTTCTTTTTCGTTACCTAAAATTACTAAATTGTTATCGTTAATTCCCAAGATTTCTGTTATACTAGCATTAGAACACATATTATTTCTCCTTTTTTTAATTGTCGTGATTTAAATTATACATGAGATTTGATGTGTGTTCCTATTTTTTTGCAAAAATTTAGCGTTGGGAGAGAATTATTTCTCTCACCAACGCTAAATATTATACAACCGTAAAATTTTATTAAATGTTTTTTACAGACTCTTTTTTTGTGAAATAAAGTTATTAATTACACTGAGTTACAGTTTATATTTAAAACCTATAGACCTCTAAGTTCATTTTCAACATTTTTAGATACAGACCTTTCACCACCAACTATAATTATGTTCTTTATATTGTTTTCTCGTATAAAAGCCTTAGTATCTTTATTTAGCTGGCCTGGTTTTGTAAGCAGGATAGTACCATTATTCATTGTTGCTGCTGTACCAGATGCAAGGGCATCAGGATAGTTAGTGCCATCTACTATAACCGCTGTAGAGATATTCTTTTGAAGAACAATTTTGTATGCCTTGGCAATTTCTATTGCTGTTTTGTACCTGTCTTGTCCAGCAATCCTACCGGTATAATACTCTTTCTTTGTACCGTCATCATCTGTCCATTCATGACGAACCAAGCCAACCGGGTGATCAAAATCCTCTTCCGTGATAAATTTAGATGGTACTGAATTAAATCCACCTATGATAAAACCATATCCCTTCAAATAATCATTTTGCCTAGTGTATTCATTCTCGTCGTATCCACACATCATCATAGCGTGTCTTCTCGCAAGTTCTGATGTAAAAGGAACTGCTGAAAGAATATCAGGGAATATATTATCATTTATTAGTACCACATTTCCAATATCCCCTCTCGCTTCTCCATAATAATATGTTTGGAATATTGACCAGTCAATTTGGTTTACAAAGTCTTCTGTCAATGGATGGGGTGTTGTATTTGTAAATCTAGTGGGCGTGATGTTTATTGACTTCAATGAGTTATCTATGCTCCTATTAAGTACATTATAATCACCCATAATATAGGCCCTTTTAATGTCCTTGCTTTTCAGTTCATTAAACATTGCCTTGGACATGCCGGCATTAGGTATCACATAGTATGGAACCTTTAAGGCATTAGCCAAGTATGATCCATAAAGGGCAGTCCTAAAATCAGTACCGGATGCTAGTATGGCTAGATTGCCACTGGCCTTAGTGAAATATTTTTGTTGTACTTTCATAGCAGTCTCATACCTATTGGTTCCAGCAATTCTAGTAACATTCATATCAGCATTAGCAAGAGATGGCCATAGTAAAGCTAATACACATGATAAAACTAATGATTTTTTCAAACTCTTAATCATAACGATTACCTCCAAAAAATAATATTTTTTATAATCTTATTTAATCAATCAGTATAAATTTTTTCTGCTATGAAAGTCTCAAGACTTTCAAATTAAAGAAGAATGCTTCTTCTATCTATCCATTCCTGCATTTCTTCTGGTGATGCTTCTTCCAGTATCTGGTCTATCTGTTTGAGTAATTTTTCCCTATCTGGTGGTACTATACCCTTTATATACATGGTATTAGAGTTATGGGCTGAAGATATAAGGGCAGTTTTTTCTGGTAATAGGTTGTCGATAATCTCCCTAAGTTCCACCAACCTGTCGTATTCACTGGCTTCTTGATATTGACCACTCTTATATAGGTCCCATAATTCAGTTCCAGGTACTAGGGTTACAGACATAGGGAAGACCCCCCTGGCATTTACCTGACTGAGCATTTTACCAGTTTTTCTACCATTTTCTATAGCCTTGTCTATGCCACGTCCCATTAGACCTGTCAGAATCATTGCATAGTAGTTATAGTTAAACTTGTCCAGTCTCTTCATTTCCCTGATGGCCTCATCAACTGTATTACCCTTGTTGATAAATTCCAGGGCCTCTTGGTTACCACTCTCTACACCTATGTAGAGGTCGTTGATACCAGCCTCTTTTAGCTGTCTAAGCTCATCATCAGTCTTGTTTTCTATATCCTTTATAGATGCATAGGTAGTAATTACCTCCACATTTTTAAGGTATTTGTGGATGATTTCAGCTATTTTTAAGAGTCTTTCAGCCTTTAGGACAAAGGGGTTACCGTTTAATAGGAATACCCTCTTAGTTGACCTATAAAATGGGTGCTGGCTAGCTTCTATTACATCAGATTCTATCTGTTCCAGGCTCTCCATCTTGAAGTTTGTATACCTGTACATACCACAGAACTTACATTTATTGTGGGTACATCCACTAGTTACCTGTAGCAAGAGCGACTTGTACTCCTTTGGTGGTCTATATATTTGCTCATCGTATTTCATATTTTTTTATCCTTTCTAACCTTTACAAGAATTTATAATTATTGGTATTTATATTTCAATTTTTTTCTATTTTTAATTCTACAAGCCAAAAATTCCTTAATACAGGGGCTTATAGGTTAAAATTAAAAGGGAGCAAAGTCCACTCCCTTTCAATAAATTTACTGGTATTTCAGGTATTCCCCGTCCTTTAAGGCTATGTGTCCACTAGAATAATTCTGACCGTCTACAGTTAGTTTTACCTGCTCAACCTTAAAAGTCTTTACCAAGCTATTGGCGAAACACCTTAGTGTTAGGGATTCTGCTGTAGATCCTTGATTAAAATTTATGAACTTATCATTCATGTCGACTACAAGAGTTCTAACTCCGTCTATTTCTGTAACCTTGGCTGAGTTTACTTCAACTCCTTTTTGTAGCATATTATTCTCTATCATGGCCTTGACTATATTACCCACACTTACCTCATCTACTTCCTTTGTGTTTTCTGTCAACTTTTCTGTGTTGATATCAAATGTGTAGTAGATTATCTTGGCCTGCTTGGTATTTTTGTTGCCTTTATCCTCATCCTTACCTTTATCAGTTTTATTTTTATCTGCCTGGTTGTTTTTATCTTCTTTCTTTGTGGCCTGACTACCTGTATCTATAGTATCTTCAGTTCCTGATTTCTGGTCTTTGTTATCAGCCTGGTCTTGACCGTTTTTACAGGCAGTTAAGAACATAGAACCTAAAACTAAAGTTGTAGATAAAAGTATTATTTTTATTTTCTTGTTTATTTTCATAATAGATCTCCCCCTCTTAAATTTATATATGATCTGGCAAAATATCAACAAATATATAAATAAATTTTTAAATATATATTTTTGGATTAGATATGCTAAATATCAGTATATATAATAATATTGTTATTACCTATATTATAACATATTCTTTAACTAGTATAAAATTTATACAAAAATTCTACAGAATATTTTAGATTTAATGTTCAAATAATGCAAATCTTATGATATTATATACATATAAGTATGTAGGAATACTTGAATGATGCAGTTCAAGTTTTGTTTTTTGTGCTTTAAGCAAACGCTTTTATAATATTAATAAAAACTTGGGATTGTATTAATATCTTAATAAGGAGGACTGGTTATGCCACTGGATATAAAAGTTGGCAGTCTTGTTGAATTAAAAAAACAACATGCTTGTGGTTGTAAGGAATTTACAATTATAAGAACTGGTGCAGATGTCAAATTTAAGTGTAATTCTTGTGGAAGAATTATTATGTTAGATAGGGAAACAGCAGAAAAAAGGATAAAGAAGTTCCTATAGAGAATATATATGTTGGAGTCCTTTAATTAATCGTCTATAGTTCACAAATTAATTCAAATTCAGTTTGTGGATTAAAATATATTTTGTTTTTATTTAAATGGAGGTGCTTTTTAAAATGGCAGTAAAATTTGCAAGAAGACTAGAAAATGCAGAAGGATCAGCAATACGTGAAATCCTTAAGTTAGCTTCTAATCCAGAAGTTATTTCATTCGCAGGTGGATTACCAGCTCCAGAGCTATTCCCAGTTGAAGAAATGAAGAAGGTTGCTTTAGCAGTTCTTGAAGAACAGGGTAGGGCAGCAATGCAGTACTCTGCAACAGATGGTTTCCCACCACTAAGAGAAGCTATAGCTGAAAGAATGAACAGAAAGCTTTACACTAACGTTACAGCTGACAGCATACTTGTAACTAACGGTTCTCAGCAGTGCTTGGACTTCATGGGAAGAGTATTCCTTGATGAAGGTGACAAGATAATCGTTGAAAGTCCATCTTACCTAGGTGCTCTTAATGCATTTAAGGCTTACGGACCAGAATTCATAGAAATACCAACTGATGAAGATGGTATGATAATGTCTGAATTAGAAAAGGCTCTTGCTGCAAACCCAGACGTTAAGTTCATCTACGTTATTCCAGACTTCCAGAACCCATCTGGTAGAACTTGGCCAATAGAAAGAAGAAAAGAATTCATGGAAATCATCAACAAGTATGAAATTCCAGTTGCTGAAGATAACCCATACGGTGAATTAAGATTCGAAGGAGAAATATTCCCATCATTAAAGTCATATGATACAAAGGGACTAGTTCTATTCTTTGGTACATTCTCAAAGATATTCGCTCCAGGATTCAGACTTGGTTGGGTTTCTGCTGCTCCAGAAATTCTTGAAAAGTTCAACATTTCTAAGCAGGCAGCTGACTTACAGGCTTCTACTATCTCTCAGATGGAAATGGCTAAGTTCATAGAAATGTATGACCTAGATGCTCACGTTGAAAAGATCAAAGAAGTATATGGTAAGAGAAGAACTATCATGTTAGACGCTATGGATGAATACTTCCCAGAAGGTGTTACATTCACTAGAACTGACGGTGGTCTATTCACTTGGGTAACACTTCCAGAAGGTATAGATGCAGCTCAGTTGATGAAGGACGTAGTTCTTCCAAACAACGTTGCTTACGTTCCAGGAGAACCATTCTATCCAAACGGTGGAAATGCTAACCACTTCAGAATGAACTACTCTTGTATGCCAGAAGACAGGATTGTTGAAGGTGTTAAGAGATTAGGTAAGGCTCTTCACGAAGCAATATCATCTCTATAATAAAAAGTAACAAAATTTAATAACGATATCAACAGCACCGAATTTTGTTCGGTGCTGTTTTTTTGATGACCAATTTTCAAAATCACCTGTTTTTATGGGAAAAAAAGTCTATAAGTATATAAGATCATGACACCTCTCCGTAATAAAAGTAGATAAGGTTGACTAAAAAGGGCAAAAATATTTATCTTGAAAAATAAAAAAAGCAATATACAACTAAATGGCGTAAATCTATTGACTAATGTCTGTAAATAGTGTAAAATATTTTGGTATGAGAATTTAAGCGTTCTCGTCTCTGCTCCGAAAGTTCTCGGGGCCGTATAGTCCAAAGGGAGGTGAAAAGAATGAAAGCTTATGAAGTACTTTATATTGTAAAGCCAACACTTGATGATGAAGCAAGAGAGGCGGTACTAGACTCAATCAAGAATATCATAACTGAAGCTAAGGGCGAAGTTGGTGAAATTGATGTTTGGGGAAGTAGAAAGTTAGCTTATCCAATCGAGAAGTTCAGAGATGGTGTTTACACACTTGTGAATTTCAAGGCTGATGTAGAATTTCCAAAGGAATTAGACAGAAGATTAAAGATAAGTGAAGATGTTATAAGACATGTCATAGTTGCACAGGAAGAAAACTAATAGGTGGTGTTAATATGAATAATGTTGTTTTAGTTGGAAGATTAACTAAGGATCCAGAATTGAGATATATTCCAGGATCTGGTACACCAGTAGCCACATTTACATTGGCTATTGATAGGGATTACAAAAATAGGGATGGCTCTACTACTACAGACTTTATACCTGTAGAGATAATGGGTAAGCCTGCTGAATTTTGTGCTAACTATGTAACAAAAGGAAGATTAGTAGGTGTTCAGGGATCTATCAGGGTTGATAGGTATGAAACACCTAATGGAGAAAAGAGAAGCTTCACAAAGGTCGCTGGTCGTAATATACAGGCACTGGAAAGCAAGAGTTCTGCTATGAACAATAATATGTCAAATGATGGGGATCAGTATGATGCTCCTAAGTTTGAACCAAGTGGAGTAGTAAGTCCTTCTGAATTCTCTGCTGTTGATGACGACGACGTTCCATTTTAATAAGAGGAGAGGTGAAAGTCATGATAAACAAGAAAAGACGTAAGAAGAAAAGAGTTTGTCAGTTCTGTGCTGACAAAAGCACTAAAATAGATTACAAGAACGTACAGAAGTTAGAAAAGTACGTTACTGAAAGAGGTAAAATTCTTCCTAGAAGAATCACTGGTACTTGTGCTAAGCACCAGAGAGAAGTTACAAAGGCAATTAAGCTTGCTAGAAACGTAGCACTTTTACCATACACAGTTGAGTAATAGTAAAAAATCTATAGAGTAAACATAACCTAGACCACTGGATTTCCAGTGGTCTTTTTTTATGTAAAATAAATTTATAGGCTTTTAAAAAAATGACAAAAAAAGTTGTCAAAAAGTATTGACAAGAATACTTGTCATACCCTATAATAATGACAAAGATATTTGTCAAATATTTAAAAACAAAGAGTAACTATATGATAAACATATTTTGCAGGCTATTGATTACAAGCAAGTTAGTAGAAAAGGAGGAGGGTCATGCCACTATTGAACAAGTTGAAAGAATATAGGGCTCAGAAGGGGATTAATCAACAAGAATTGGGTAAATTAGTTGATGTGTCAAGACAGACTATTAGTTTAATTGAGAGGGGTGACTACAACCCATCAATTACCCTATGCCTAAAGTTGGCAAAATTATTCGATGTAAGTGTTGAGGATATATTTATATATGAGGAGGATGAAGAAAATGACTAAAAGAAGTAAAGAAAAAAAGAAAAAGAGTTTTGTATGGTTAATAATATATATGTGTGTTGGAGCTGTTATAGGTGGTATAATCGGATTTGTAACTAGTGGTAATGTTGACCTTATACACAATGGTATACTTAATATAGGTAAGTTTATAGAGACATATGCTTTTGAGATATATGCCATTACTAATTTAAGTATTTTTGTTATAATTCTTGTATTAGCGGGCATAGGTAGGAAGAGATTTATGGAATCTGTAGCCAGGGAGGATGAGGTATATGACGAAGATATTATGTCAATGGCTATGGGTGCAACTGGCCTTGCTATGATGACTAGCTTTATACTTTTGATACCAGCAGCGAAAGTAATCTTATTAAATCCACACAGGTGGCAGACTTTGGCAACACTTATTATTCTTTTCCTTGTTGTAATAGTTTCTGCAGTATTACAGAATAGAATGGTTGAAGATATGAAAAAAGCCTACCCTGAAAAACGTGGGGATGTATATGATATGAGCTTTAAGAAGGATTTGATTGCCAGCTTTGATGAGAGGGAAAAGTCTATTATGCATGAGGCAGGTTTTAAGGCCTATGAAACAACATCTAAGTTGATTTTTGGCCTAACAATAGGTCTCTTATTCCTATCTGTAATTATAGATATCAACCTAGGTTTGGTATTTACCCTATTGGCTGTAATGGCGACAATGAACATTAGCTATGTTTACTACTGTATCAAGCTAGAAAAAGCCAAGTAAAAAAGTTAACTTAAAAATTTGATAAAAAGAAGGTCAGAATCCTATTTTTAAATACTTGGGGTGTGACCTTCTTTTTATATTTTCTTAATCTTTTTTAAATATCATCAGTAGTATAAGGGTAAGGACTCCGGATAGGACTATTGTCCCTCCAGGCTTTAGACCCACATAGAAGGATAGGCTAAGTCCAATTGAAGTGAATACCAGGGCAAACAGGATAGACAAGAGGATTGTCATCTTATAGCTGGAAGTAAGCTTCATGGCACATGCCACAGGTATTACCATTATAGATGATACTATAAGGGTACCGACCGTCCTGGATGCTATTGATATAGTTAGGGCTGTCAAAATAGTAAATATAAAGTTGACTGTCTTGACCGGTATACCTATCAACCTGGCCCCATCTTCATCAAAGGCTATGTACCTTAGCTCCTTGTATAGGAGGATAAAGGTAAGCATGACCAATACAGACAGGATTACAACCAGGTAGAGTTCAAAGTCTGTGATGGCTACTATACTACCGAATAGGAAGCTACTAAAACCAGTCGAACTGTCTGTAAAACCTGATAGTACACCTGCCAGACCTATACCAGCCGACATGGTGATGGCTATTGATATTTCCGAGTACTTGGGGAACTTCTTCCTGATAAAGTCTATACCAAAGCCTGCTACCAGGGTAACGATGATGGCCCCAACTATAGGGTTAGCCCCTATCAAGAGACCAGCTGCCACACCAGCTAGGGATGTATGTGACAGGGCATCCCCCATCATTGATAGTCTCTTTAAGACAATTATAGTCCCTATACAAGGGATTATGGTAGCCAGGAGTAGGCCCACTAGGAAGGCCCTTCTCATAAATTCGTATTCAAACATTAGTTGGCCTCCTTTTCAAAAGTGTCCAGCTCTATCAACTTGTTAGAGTGCTCTTTAATCTTTTTCAGGTCGTGGGATATCATCAAAATTGTGATATTGTATTCTTGGTTTAGCCTGTCTAGTAGTCGGTAGAGGATTTCTTCTGACTGGTGGTCTATTCCACTTGTCGGCTCATCTAAGATTAAGACTTCAGGCTGGTTGACTATGGCCTTGGCTATGATAACCCTCTGCTGCTGGCCACCTGATAGGTCTGAGAAACTTTTATTTATGTAGTCCAACATGCCAACTGTATCAAGTGCCTTTTTGACAGCCTCCCTATGCTCTTTTTTAGGAAACTTAAACAGGCCAACCTCCTTATACATATTGAGCATGACTATTTCCCCGACTGTGGCTGGAAAGTCCATACCCCTGGATAGACCAACCTGGGCCACATATCCAACCCTACCGGTCTTCTTGCATGACCAGGCTGGACTTCCAAATAGGTTAAGAGAGCCTGAATTTGGTTTTAATTGGCCTAAGATTAATTTTAGCAGAGTGCTCTTACCTGTTCCATTTGGTCCTATTATGCCGACAAAGTCCCCCCTAAATACGTCCAGGTTGATATCCTTTAATATATAGTCCTTGTCATACTTGAAGGACATATTTTTTATTTCTATTATTTTATCCACGATTCCTACCCTATATAGGTTAAGGTCTTGCCCTAACCTACCCTTACATTATTTATAAGTAATCAACATAAGATTGATACAAATATATTTTTAAATCAAAGAGGCATTATTAAAAAATAACGCCTCTCATATGTTTTCATATATAATTATACAGCAATTTGCTTAAGCATTCAATGCTTCTAACAATACTTTTAAGTTAGATTCCATAATTGAGAGGTAGTCTTCTCCTGCCTTTAACTGGTCTTCTGATAGTCCCTCTAGAGGATTAAGTACAGCAGTCTTGGCACCTATTTCCTTGGCTATAGTTTCAGCCACCTTAGGACTAACCAGTTCTTCAAAGAAGATATACTTTACCTTGTTTTCCTTGGCAAACTTAGTTACTTCAGCCATCCTGGCTGCATCAGGTTCAGAATCTGGTGATAGGCCTTCTATACCAATCTGCTTGATTCCGTAGGCCTTGCATAGGTAACCAAAGGCTTCGTGCGATACTACTATATTCTTGCTCTTTGTATTTTTCAAGCTTGTAGAGAATTTGCTATCTAAGTCATCTATCTTCTTTGAATAAGTTTCAAAGTTCTTTTCATAATAGTCCTTGTTGTTAGGATCTGCCTTTACCAAGGCATCCTTAATATTCTTCATCTGGATTTTGGCATTTTGTGGTGCCAGCCATACATGAGGGTCGTATTCGCCATGGTCATGTTCTTCATGAGCATCTTCGTGGTCTTTTTCCTTGGCATCCTCATGGTCGTGGTGGTGTTCAGACTTTATCAGGTCTATGCCCTTTGAGGCTTCAACCTTTACCAACTTGCTACCCTTTGTTGCCTGGTCAACCTTGTCTATCCAAGACTCCATACCAGCCCCGCTATATACCAGGATGTCAGATTCTGATATCTTGGCCAGGTCCTTGGCTGATGGTTCCCAATCGTGGGGTTCTGTTCCGGCTGGAACTAGGTTGGTAACTTCTACCTTGTCTCCACCAATCTTTTTAGCAAAGTCGTACATTGGATAGAAACTCGCATAGACCTTTATCTTGCCTCCATCCTTCTTTTCTGTTGTGTTTGCAGTCTTGCCCCCTGTACACCCTGCTAGGGCAAAAGATGTAGCTAGTAGGACTGCAGATAATTTAAGTCCTAATTTCTTCATAAAATCCTCCTTATACTAGGTTTATATTATTATAAGTAATCTAAAAATAAAAATGTAAACGCAAAAGCCTGGCGTTTTCATAAATCTATTTAGAGTATAGACTTTTAGAAATGATTTGTCAATAATCAATTGCAATTTTTTTGCATTTATGATTATAAGGATAAATAGATATATTTTGAGGTCTACCGGGCCATGACCTGGTAGAATATTTTTTATTTAATTCTTTGAGGAGGTTTTTTATCAGCCTAATGTGATATAATTAAAAATGTATAGCGTTTGAAAGGAGGTTTCTATGATAAATACTTGTTCTTGTTCCAAGGATAACCACAGGAAGGAAAATGATGCCCTATTAAAGGCTGCAAACCTAAAAACTACAAAAAAGAGGATGGAGTTAATAAACTGTCTAAGGCATTCAGACAAGCCAATGACAGCTGAAGATATATACCTAGAGCTTAGGAAGACCCTACAGATCAACCTGTCTACCGTATATAGGGCTTTGGGAGCCTTGGTCGATGCTAAGATCATAAGCAGGCAGATTTTGTTGGATGGAAATAGTATATATGAACTTTGTAGAGACTACCACCACCATATCTTGACATGTAAGTTATGTGGTCAATCAACATATGTGGAAACTTGTCCTGTAGAGGATATAATAGAAGAGATATCTGCTAAAACTGGCTATGAAATAGTTGGCCACAACCTTGAATTTGTAGGAATTTGTCCAAATTGTATAAAAAACATGGAAAATGATTGATTTTTTATTTAGAAACTGTTATTTATATTGCTTGGTGGGTATAATACTAACATCAAATGATAAAAAATAAATTAATTTAGTAAATATTTAGGAGGATTTTTAAGATGAAAAAGTATGTATGTGATGTTTGTGGTTGGGTTTACGATCCAGAAATAGGTGATCCAGATTCAGGTATAGCTCCAGGTACTCCATTCGAAGATATTCCAGACGATTGGGAATGTCCAGATTGCGGAGTTACTAAGGAAGATTTCTCAGTAATGGACTAATAAAAACAAAATATGGAAGGGCTAGAGATTGTTCTCTAGCCCTTTCTTTTATATGTATATGGATAGGAGTAGATTTATCGGTTGATAATAGGGAAAATAAATTTGCATACATAATTTTTTACTTTAAATGTTCTGTGGATAAAATTAAGCTTTTGATTTATAATGGTATTATGAATTATATATAAGGGAAAAGGGGGTTTTTATGCTCAAATATTGTTCTATCGGTAGCGGAAGCAGTGGTAATTGCCATTATGTTGGCTACAAGGATACAAAT
>OHAF01002221.1_pt1 | contig 15284 bp, 18 predicted proteins | sample 1577041 | NCBI WGS metagenome assembly OHAF01 (sample SAMEA3541495, study PRJEB24748) | human gut metagenome | biome: human gut; feature: human-associated habitat; material: faeces | place: China | collected 2012
TTGGAACTCTGCAAAAGTAGGTTTTGCTGTTGGAGGAGCTACCGGTTCCTTCTCGGGATGGCAAAGGGCAAAAGAGGCGCGCGTAAGTCCTTGGACCGGAGAACCAATTCAACGACATCATACTGAACCGATATTTATAGGTGGAGATCCCAAACAAAGGTTGACTCCAATGTCAGTATCTCGTCATAAAGATTTACATCAGGATATGTATCGCCATTTGGAGCAACATACGGATGCAAATGGAAATCATATGCGACCTCTACCGAATAACTCAGGTGCTGACATTCGACTACATTTCCCTAAATCACAAAGGTTTGATGCTTTAAAAAGATTTTATGATAATTATCCTATTAAATATTGGGATGCAAGGCGTGGCTTTTATCGGAATAATCATATCATGAGACAATGGAGACCTTGGTAATAAAGAAGTAACACTAAATTTATTAAACAAATAGGACGGTATGGAAAAATTAGTAGCAAAAATCGCAATGGGGCATGACATTGCACATATGTACAGTAATGAGAATAGACCAGGCACATGCCCTATCTGTCACAATACAATAGAGAAGGTGCCGGATCCTTTGTATAAAGTTCCTAAAAAGAAAGGAGATATGTTCTATACTTATGATGGCTTTTGTATTGTTTCTGAAAACTTTAAAAGTTTTTGTGATGAAAGAGTATATCCGCATTTAACCTTTGTTGCATTAACTAAATCTATGGGATATTATTTTTTTATGCCGGACGATATTTACAGATTAGATAATATTCGCAGTAGAATAAGATTTATTGATAAAAGAGATTGTTGTGATAGCTATGATGAAACAATTGGAAGTATATTCTATAAAGCTTTAGACTTTTCAATGCCAACGGACGACTTTATATGTCGTTCGGAGTATTACTTTGCATCGTATGGATGTAAATTCCCACTTATAATTGTCGGTTTAGATACAGCGGTAGCAATGGAGGCCTATGGTTTAAAAGGAATGTATTATAATAAAGTTTTTTTATAGCATCTTAAAAAACGAAATATGTAAAGTAGGATTCATCCTACTATAAAATATAGGAGGAAAAAATATGTTTCAAAACATCCCCCAGGTAAAATTGGGAATCATCGCGGTAAGCCGCGACTGCTTTGTCATCTCTCTTTCCGAGCGCCGCAGAAAGGCGATTGTGGAGAGCTACGCCAAAAAGGGCGGCGAGCTTTATGAAGTAATGACCACAGTGGAAAATGAAAACGATATGCTCAAGGCGGTGGACGAGGCGAAAAACGCCGGCTGCAACGCTTTGGTGGTATTCCTGGGCAACTTCGGCCCGGAAACTCCTGAGACTCAGGTGGCCCAGTACTTTGACGGCCCTGTGATGTATGTAGGCGCGGCGGAGGAATCCGGCGACGACCTGATCAACGGCAGGGGCGACGCCTACTGCGGTATGCTTAACTGCTCCTACAACCTGAATTTGAGAAAAATCCGCGCGTTTATCCCGGAGAACCCGGTGGCTGCTCTTTTAGAATATCTAGCAGCGTAATCGGTTCTTCTTTTTTCTTATTGGTGCGCTCCGGTTTCTCTGCGTTTTCTGGAATGTTCCATGTCTTACCAGTAAGAAACGCGCCGTTCACACGCCCCTTTGCACAGTAATTTCTAACACTGCGTTCTGACATATTCCATTTTTTTGCTATATCAGCAACTAAAAGGTATTTCATCTGCCATCCCCCATCCATTATAAATTAAATCCAAAACATACTAATCTACTGACTAGTATATCACACTATCGGCAAAAACACTATCGTTTTTTACCTATTTATCACACTTTTTAGCCGATATAACAACTGTTTCCTAGTCGAATAGCTTTATTAAAACGGATGCTATAAATAGCTAATATTCTTTCAAATGATGAGTTTATACCTTATATCGTCTAATAAGTTTTACTTTCATTTTCGCACATGATCATGAGGCTTTTTTCGTTCTAATTGTGCGATTATACGTAAAAAGATGACTGTTCTTAATCAAAATAAAAATGGCGAAGTGCTTATCGTAACACTCCGCCAAAAGTCCCACCAGGTTGCGCATGAAAAATCAGAGGCATTCCGTAATTACTTTTACAGTTTCTACCATATACCCCTGATGTCTAAATTCTTTCCTTAATCCATATCCGATTTCCACTACGCCATCTTTTCCAAGACCCTTGAAGCAGAAATCGCCGACAATCGTTCCCGGAACATTTTTTAATTCCATGTTCCAGACTGCATACCATATTCTGTTGTCAGGTTCCATAAGGCACCCCTCCAACATTTCGGTATACGCCTGCTTCATTTCTGCGTCCGCTTCCTTTTCAATCAGACAGCTCATCTCATCGTTACTAATTGGATATAAATAAAGCCTTTCCGTTTCCATTCTCATATTAGTTCACCTTATACACTGTCTTGTTCTTTTACTCATTGTCATTCGCCCCTCTAAATCATCCAATAGAAAGTCCTAATTCGTATGCTCTATCCAGTCCATCCGTATTTTTTACATCACCAATATCCTTTGCTCCCTGCACAAGTACCATCCCTGCATCTTCAAGATGAAAGAAACTCAGTACAAGCTTGTATTGCAATTTTATGGAATCAAACAGTTCCGGCAGCGTAGCTGCTCCAACTAATATAAGTGCCAGTTTTTTAATCGGAAATTCATTTCGCATACTTCTGCCATCATCGGCTGCAATCACAGCCTTCATAAACATGTTCTGTCCAATCAGCTGTCCATCTAATGTCATGACAAAATCCAATTCTGGAACAAATGCCGGATCGTTGCGAAGCTGATGGAGTACATAATGCTCCAGACAGCCTGGGCGATACACATTCCAGAAACTCTACCTTACCAAATTTTCTACCTCATGGTATTCATTTTCTCTTTCCAATCGAATGATAATATTTTCCTTCATTTTCTTTTTCTCCATTTCTTTTTAACTCATGGTATTGCAATATAAAAAGCCACAATTCTAAATTCAAATCCTTTAGAATTAGCGGCTCTGCGTCTTTTGCGTCTGGCTCTTCATTTATTGTTTAAAATTATGTTTATTTAATTTGGCAATCTGCTTGAATTTCCTCTGCACTCCACATTCCAAGTTCCCTCATTCCAGGCGTATCTATTACCATTCCTTTTCCCGGTATCATAAAAAGTTCTCTATGCGTTGTAGTATGTCTTCCTTTATCATCATTTCGAACATCTCCCGTCTCCAACTGATCCGTTCCCAATATATGATTGATAAGAGTGGACTTTCCTACATCTGATGAACCTACGAATGCAACTGTATGGTATTCCTTAAGATATTGATAAATCTGGCTTAAACCATCCTCATTTACTACAGATGTTTTAATAATTGGTACCCCGATTGCTATAACATATTCTGGACATTCAGATGCCATACGATGATGCTCCTTGCCAACTCCCCATTGTTCTAATCGCATAATTCTCCCTTTTCTCTAATACCTTTCCTATATAAGACCGCTAATACTCTTTTCAAACTGCTCTTTTATCCTTTTTTTATCCTTTGCTCCATCATACAGACTATAGTAGAAAAACATGATGGAATAAAACATGGTTGCTTTTTTATCTGCCTCCACAACACCAATGCTCTCGAACATATCTTTCACGTATTCTGCCGGACCGGACACAAGATACTGCTGATACAATGCCTGCATCTCCTCATTCCGAAACTGCTCTAACGTAAGCATCTTTCGAAATGACGATGCAAAATCATTTTCTGTCCAATACGAAAACATAGATTTACTGTATTCCATGAAATTGTCCGCAGAAATCTCTTCATACTGTTCAGGTTCATTTTCCTTTTTATCAGCAGGCATATCATGTGATTCTGCCTGTTCGCCATCCCCCTGCTCCATCCTTTTTACAATATGTTCAAAAATATCTCTCTTACTCTCATAATGCCTATACAATGCACCTTTTGTCATGCCAAGCTCACCCGCAATCTGACTGACAGAAACTGCTTCATATCCATCTCTCGCAAATAAATGTAATGCAACAATCAATATATCTTCCTTTGTAGTTTTTGACATACACAAACCTCCTGTTCCATAAAATAAACGATCGTTTACATTTCAATTATAGTAAACGATCGTTTATTTGTAAAGTCAGACATTCCTCTCTACTGCTCTTGTAAAGCTGGCTGCATACGCCTTTGTAGCGTAATAGGTCGTCATAAATGGTCCTGCCGGAAGCATTCCTGCTGAGCTTGCCACATTTAGTCTGAATTTTTTTCCTCTTGCTGTGTACTCTTCCTTTTCACCCGGCATGGTGACAAATTTGGCAAGCACATTGCGTACCAGTGAGTCCTGCTTCACATGTATAGGGGCCGCTGTGTTTACCAGATCTCCAAAATTTTTGATATACAGCTGTTACTTCTTCTCATTTACGGTTACGGTCATTCTTATGACCTTTGACTGACCGTTTTCCAGTCTGACAACCGCCTTGACAACTGTCTTTCCGGGCTTCAGCCCCGTGATCCTGCCATTTGAGCTAACGCGCGCCACATCCGGATTGAGAACCGAAAAAGTCACTTTATCAACATTGTCCCAGTTTACCCCTTTCTTAAACCAAAAGTACGTCCCCTGCTTCTCGCGGATGCTGGCTGATTGTTTCGTGGCTTTGATCGACCGCAGTATTTGTTTCGTGAGTGCTTCTTCCTCATCGGCTGTCACTAACTCATAGGTTCCGTGCCCCAGCTCATTATGATCCAGTTCAACGCTTCCATCTGCCGCTACCCTGAAAGGCATTTTACTGACTACAAGCTTCTCACCTGTTTCTGGATCTATCTCGATGATCTTCATTTTTTTAGGTCTCACGGTTCTTTTCAGAAGCGTATTTACATTGACCGTCACTTCCCGGATGACCCAGTCGTTTTTCGTGAGCATCTTGATCGTGGTCTTTACCTTCTTCGTGCCTGCTGCCTTTACGATCTCTGAAAGTGCTTCCCCAGAGATCTTCACATTGCCAAAACCTCTATCAAGAATTTCTGCGGTAGCTGAAGTGATCTTACCTTTGGCATTCTTCGATACATTGACCACGATATTCATTCCTGTCTTTTCATTTCTGATCTCGGTTTTGATCTGTACGGAACCGTCCTCTGCCCGGATTTCAGTCGTGGTCACAACTGTACCATCTTCTCTGGTTTCGGTCTTAGTCTGAGTCGTAGTCTTGTCCTTGTTATCGTCCTGTGGCAGAGCAGTTTCAGATCCGCTGTCGGTGGAACCGCCTGATGAACTGCTGCCGGAGCTGCTGCCACTGCCCGAGCTACTGCCGGAACTGCTTCCACCGGAGCTGCTTCCACCGGAAGTGCCCCCATCCGAACTGCTGCCGCCGGATGATTCTTTCGCAAATACCCTTCCGACCACATCACTCATGATATGACCATCTTCTATCGCAATCGCCTTGATCGTAGTCGTCTCTGTCAGCGTAATCGGTGTTTTGTACTGCTGCGATCCCTTTGTTGGCACTGTATCATCTGTTGTGTAATAAACGATTGCACCGGGGGTCGTTGTGATCGTCACCTCCGTGCGGTCCGAAAACTTGTCAGTACCGGAGATCGTCGGAACGTCGCTGTCTCTCGGAGTTTCAATCTTACAATTGCCAGCTGACAAAATATTATTATCTGATCCAACCGCTTTGACGTGAAGATCAACCATCTGACGCGCACCAAACTTCTCTTTCGTCTGAAGCTCCTGCAATGGGTAATAATCTGTGCCATTGATACTATACTGATAGCTCACCGTATCAGTTTTTGGCAGATTTGTCACCTGCATAACATATACGGTAGCGCTATCGTTTGGTCCTATGACCACATCAAACGAAAGTGGTTTCTCCTGTGGCTCTGTGCCCTGATCTCCGGACTCTACCGCCCCGGTGTTGTCGTCCGCGTATACCGTTTCCGGTGCGAGCAATCCACCAGGTACACTTATGGATGACACGACCGTAGCTGCGGCAATCCCCAAGGTCAGGATTTTTGCTAATGATTTGCTTTGTTTTGATTTCCGTTGTTTCATTTTTCGTTGTCTCATTCGTCGATTCCTCCTTTTACTGATGCTGTTATTAGGCGTTTGCGAAACTATTTTTATTATCTGGGCTACCTAGCTGTGGGCGCAGTGGCATTCTGATCAAGCTGCTCTGGATTTTCTCTGTTAATCCGATCTACAATATAATTGATAGAATCTTTGATGTTAGCTGCATTGATAGGATTGTTCGTCTTAGAAGTAAATACCAGATCCTCAAATCCTTCTCTCTGAGAAAACCGAGTCGCAATGTCTTTATGGTATGTTCTCTGATATATAAGCACATCATGCACTTTCTTAATCATTGGAATCTTGCGAAATCCTGCATATTTATTTTACCCATATAATTTTCTCCAAAAAAATATGGAGAAGATTATATGTCTCTCTTCTCCATAAATGTATCATGTTTATCACTTAATGTCTACGGCTTTTAAGCTAGGGAAACGCATCCTAACTGCTCCTTGACTTTTTCGCCTTCTTTTTCTATAATAAAGACAACAAGGGAAGCCGTAGACGGTTTGCCTATGAACAGTTACATAAATAACCGCATCTTTGGCGAGGGGCGGTTATTTTTTATGTCCAATCTGAATTACCAGACTGATGACAGCGACGAGCAATAAACAAAATTGAAACAATTCTGAATATGTAATCATGGCTAAAAACCCTCCTTCGTGAGGGCAAACCGCCTACCGTTTCTGCTTCCCTATGTTGTGATGACAGTATAACAAATTTCGGCATGATGCGCAAGAACAAGTGTTCCTGCCAGATACCAAGATCCCGGTATGAAAGACAACCATTCGCTATTGCATATGCTAATTTGCTCTCACAAAATACACTTCTTCCTAAAACAGATGGTGATAATTGTCTGTCCAGAATGAGCCTTAATCCTTCCTCCCTCGTCCCTTCAAATCCAGGGCAGAAAAAGTCTATCCCATCAGACATACTCTTTGCTATCTGATTGTAATCCTCTCCAAGCAGTTTTTCCGCAATATCATCTGTAAAAATGCGAATGCTGTTATTATTATAATGATAAGCCCTTGCAAAACAGCTTACCTTTGCTGTCATATTGTCCATTCCAATCCCCTTCGTACTACCCAAATAGTATTTTTGCCACACCATTCTATTTCAGCGTATGAATATCCTCAACCTACGGAGAGTAGAGTTCGAATTTGCTCATTTATTTTTCCATCCCATCCAGAAGCTTTATAAATCTTTTATCATTCATCTGCTCATTCGTAAGATATTCTCCATTATAAAACAATGCATAGGTTGTAACCGGTGTCGGAGCATTCTGTGCTTCTTCTTTCGTTTCCAGTCTGGTTGCCTGAAACGGAACCCCTCTTTCCCTGGCAACTTCAAGAAGCACCGGAACATACTTTGCATTAAACGGACATTGATTGGTATAGTACAATACATAGCCTGTCTGCTCAATGTGTGGATGCTTCGCACACTCCTTAAATTCAGGCTTAGCCGCATCCAAAGAAAAAGGCAGATACCAGAGCTGAATACCATTATCTGCTTCATCACAGATGGTAAAGTCCTTATATTTCAGGAACTTCGGGTCTGCCAGAAAAGGCTTTTTCTTAGCGGCTGACAGGATACAGATTCCCTTTTTCCCCTTCGCTTTGCTGTCTTCTATACAGGCATTCAGTAAATCATTCGAATAACCATTGCCCTTGAAAGAACCAGCCACCCACAGACAGTCAATATACATATAGCCATCTGCATTGATTGGATTCCATGCATTTTCTGCCGGAATATACTCGATAAAGCATTTTCCACGCTCTATACTCTTGAGAAATACCAATCCATCATCAAATCGCTCTTTCAGCCAGTTTTTCTTTGATATTACCTGTATATCCTTGTTGCTTGAAATCGCACAGCAGATATGCTCGTTTTCAATATTTTCTTTCGTCACTCTTATATATTCCATGGATTTTCTCCTACTTATATCTTCTGCACCTCATTCTCCAGCGTATAGTAGTGCATAATATACGGAAGCAACAACACCAGAAACAATAACGTCAACGCATACAACAACGGATTGCAGATCATAAGCGCCGCCACAATTGAAATCATTGTCAGAATCGCAAATGTAACTGTCACGATCAGATGTACCAGCCTCTCATGTTGGAAAAAAACAATCTGTGTCAGGTGTTCCTGCAGAATTGCGTTCCATTGTTCCGGAGAGATATTGTCCGCATTGGCTAAGAGTGAATCTATTTTCTGGCGGTAGGTTATTATTCTTTTCTTCATTTTTACATTCTCTTTCTTATAGTACCTTTATTATACCAATATACCTTTGGAATCACAACGACATATTTAACTGAAGGTAATTGTCCATCAAGATATCTTGTTACTGTAAGTTCCCCAGAATAAAAAAAGGGCAGTGTCTGAACAACATCGCCCTTTGTTTTTTATAATTATACTTCCGAAAGGAATCTGTCAACTGGTTTATGCAGCAGCGTCCACTTCGTCATCCATATATCCGTCATCGGCATTTTCCGAATCATCATCCGAATCATCATCCAAATCATCGTTCCAGTCATCCTCTGTGCTGTCTGTGATAACAACCTTGCATTTCCACACCATACCATGTACTTTTGCTTTGACTGTAACCGTACCGCTGCTATACGGTATCAGTATGCCATCCTCTACCTCGCATATATCGTCATCAGAAGATGTCCATTCCACGTCATGACTGCATCCCTTCAGATCCAGAGAAACCGTATCTTCCACGTCCATCTCCACTGCTGTCTTATTCAGTTCCGGCGTTTCTACTGTCACCTGACAGGATTTCTTCTGCGTTCCCTTCTTTACCGTAATGGTTGCTTTGCCTTTTCCTTTTGCGACCACTTTTCCGGCGGAGACACCAGCCACCGCTGTATTACTGCTGCCCCAGGAAACGATTCCTGCACCACCCTTTACCGTAAGTTTCCTGCTCTGTCCTTTTACAAGCACAATCTTTGTACTGCTGATCGACAGCGGACTTATCTTCGGTCTGGTGTTCTTTTTCTTCGTTGTCTTCTTCGTGGTTGTCGTGGAAGATTTCCGCGTCTGCGAATATCCGCCCGATGAGCCAAAACACTTCTTGCACGGTGTCAGACCGCGTGCCAATGCATTGGAAAGTGTCGTCTGATAAAAATTTCCCCGCCCGCATTTGTGGGTATGGTATTTACTGCCGGTTGGCGTCACATAGACCATTGTCTGTGCCTGTGCCGTTACCATGCCGGCACTGTCACCGACTGGCAAAATCATCATAAAAAATACAAGTGTAAAACTTAGAATTGTTTTTTTGATTGTTTTCATCAATTGCCTCCTTATCTTTTCCTCCGCTTTAAACATGTCTTATATTTTTATCATACGCCTTCTCATTTTCCAGCACAATACTATTTTATCAAATTGACAATTCGCGTTTTGTCAAAAAACATCTTCACGTCCTGCCGCTATCGCCAGAATAAAGCCACTTGTGAATACTCCTTTTGTGGTTTTCTTCGCAGTTAATACATTAAGGGACGCAAGTGGTTTTTTCAATATGTTGTTATTAATTTATGGTGCTGGGCTTCCACCATTATGCCAGAAGCCTCTATTTTATTTCTATTTTTTCCTGATATCCGGCCAGCCGGTCCAGGCGCATTTTTTCTGCCACCGGAAATAACTCTGTATCCGTGATGCGTTCCAGACTTTTTATCCGTTTCTCGGAAATTGTTTCATTCGACTTGCTTTTTTCATAATCCTCAGCTGTCATATGCCAGTAATGAAATTCTCCTGCATAATACTCAGAAATTTTCTGTGCAATCAAAAGCCCCTCCGGATCCAGATCTCCCGCATAATATACCACCTCCCGATGCCGCCAGAAGATCTAACGTAACAAGCCCTGCCAATCGCGGCTGCCCGTTCATACACATACAGGAAACCTGCTTTGTGTGCCCTGCGCAAAGGCCTGCAAATACGGACGGATTTTCCACGATATACATTTCATTATCTTTGCAAAATATTCTGTTCCACTTTGAAAGGACTGCAAGCGGAATCTGTACCATATCATCCTCCTGCCAGAACCCTTCCATCCCCATATGCAAATCACCATCCTTTTTCTGAGCCTTTACATGCGATAACATCACATAATTTGATATATCATCAATAAGGATTCCCTCTGCCAGAAAACATCTTTGCCGGAAAAATGCCGGAAAAATTTCCGATTTCTGTGGGAATACCTTTCTCTGCCGCAATTCCATCCGTATCACCTGATACAAAAAAATTCCCCAGGAACCTTTTTGATCAAATGCATGTGGATTTCCAGTGATTTCTGTTGCAAAAACAGCAAGATACTTTGTCTCGTTTTTTCTGAATGGAAAACAATTATAGATTTCTGCACCAAGCATCAAAGACTGCTCCCACTCATTTAAATTTTTTATGTGACCTGCCTTTATCACATCCAGCAGTTCTGACAAGACTTTTTCCACAGGTGTTCCCTGATATTTTTCCTTCCAGTGTTGTAAAAAACGGTCTTTTTTCTGTTCTTCCAACTGTCGTTCTTCTTTTTTACCTACCAGTTTTTCCCGAAAATATAACTCCAGCAAATGCTCTGGTGTCATATTAGAAAACCTGCTGCTTAACAATGCCTGGGAAAAACGCTCCGCTGATACCGTCACACTCTTTTTCCCATGGTAACTCTTTGCAAAAAATCCCTCAAGTCCTTCGACTTCCTCCGCTGTAATTTTTTGTAGCACAACTTTTCCCGAAAAAGATCCATAAGACCGGTACTTTTCCCAAAATCCACGAAAAACTCTGTCCCACACGGGGTTAGATTTAAAATATGCGATACAATTATTCTCCTGCTGACTGTTCAATCTCTGCCCTCCGTTGTTCTACAGCCTCTTCACTTTCCATAAGTTCTCTGGAATGCCCATTCCACACATAAGGCATCACTGTCACAAATTTTGCATTTTCCGGTCGTATTAACTGGTAGATGGCAAGCGCGTCCAATGTATCACAATCTCCCCAAAGCACCTGTGAATTGATAATAAAATCAAAGGAAAACTCTGTCATGAGACGGAACATGTCACGGATGTTACGGTTATCAACTCCAGCAACTCTTTTCTTCTATCTTTTGCCATCGCAGCAGTTCCGGATCTTATTTTTCCCCACCGCCTTCATTCCATTTTTAATCAAAGTTTTCTTCCCCTTATACTCATCCCATTTTCCGCCATATATGCAGTCTTCAACATAAGCCATCATGCGGTTATGGAAAAAAGCATAGATCGTTACACCAATGAATCCACCGATGCCTCCAACGAAATAAACCGGTAAATCATATTTTGCCAGGGCAAGTGCAAAAGCCAATGAACGCAACATTTATAAATATCTGACATATCTGCTGGAACATCGAAATTTTATTGTGTCAGGCACCTCTTGTATCTTCCCTGAACAATTTTTCGGATGTATCCCGGCTCTTATAGAGATCAAGGGCATCCACAGCAGTGATGTGGTATAAAAAGAAAATATATTTTTATGATTTTAAAATTTATTTTATTTTTCTAAAATTGGTATTGACTTCTTCCTTATCTCTATCTATAATAAGCTCCGTAACCAATAGTCTCGCACAAAAAGGAGGAGTCACATGATTAATTACAACCGACTCTGGACATTAATTTCAGAATACAACCTGACAAAAACAGAATTTATGAATCAGCTTGGTGTCAGCTCCGCAACCTTTGCAAAACTCTCCAGCAACCAGCCAGTTACTATGGAAGTGCTTGAAAAAATCTGCAACATCCTTGGCTGCTCCCTGGACAATATTGTTTCCTTCGATCCGGACGTAAAATCTCCAGTCAGGTGGGGCGGAGTTGATAAAACAACCACATACCTCATCAAACTTTACTATATTGTAAATAAAAAAACAGAAGACCCAGAAGCAGCTGCCGCCTGTGACATCGAATATCTTTATGGTTACAGCTATCCATTCAATATGACCACTGGAGGTCTTAACACCTGGGAAATCTCCTACTTCCATGACTTTAATGACATTATAGAAGTTAATGGATATTGCATCGGAGCCACTCTCCTGAATATCCTCAAACATTTAGAAAAAAACCCTGTTTTAAGTGAAATCACAGAAAAAAATGATATCACTTTAAAATGCAACGGTTGTACAGATGACATTAAGAATAATATCGATCTGTTACCTTTCTTTTATAAACTTCCAGAATATCGTCCTGCATATCTGCTTGAAGCCTCCGACCATGCAAGCAATCTGATCAGCGATGTCCGCCCACAAATCAGTATTAATGATATGACCATGCAATGTGAAAGCTTTGTGTCCGAAAACATTCAGGGACTTTTATTACAGCATGTGGCAAAAGATCCAGCCCACATTCTTTATCTGCACAAATTTCTAAAGAAAATTTACCGCAATGCTTCCATCCATGATCTTGCAAGATTAGGTAATTTTGAAGTACTCTCCTACCTTCATAAACCAACCATGAGCGATAACGGATTAGACTTTGAAATAAACACAAAAAAAGAGCCAAAAAATGGTGAAATAACTGCTGAATCATTAACCCTCACTTTGGATCACAATATTTTCGAAGGCAGATACGGAATGCTTCTTCGCATCTGCAATACACATAATTGCTTTTTTGAGCACCTTGAAATGGTAAATGTGGAAAAGGATGATTATACCTATCTTCTTCCACTTCAGGAAAATGTCAGTACCGTGGAAATACGGTTATATAAAACCAATGAAGACGCGACAAAAACAAATCTCATTGCAGCGGAAAACGCAACTCTCATAAGAAGTATCGAGATTTCTATGCATTTAGAAGAACAACGCTTTACTCTTGAAGATTCCTGGACTCAAAAAATGAAAAAGCAGACAAAAGTTAAAGATACATCATTATCACAAGGAACCTTCTCATCCAGCAATACTTTTTCGATCGGAGACAATGCAAACGAATTATGGTATCAAAACGAAACCATGGTTTCTAAAACCTGCAGTTGTATTATAAACCAAAACGTACAAAACAACGAAGGGATATTTTTTGAAAAAGGCAATGACGAACATCGCCGTTTCTTAAAATGGTTAGGAGACACTTTATCAAAACATCCATGTTATGAAATAATCATTATTGACCCATATATTAATGATACTGCCCTCGGAAAAATTATCCGAAATATTCAAAGTCCACATGTTGCTTATACTATTTTCACGAATGATGACAAAGAGCGCATTGCTTCTATTAAAAGACTCGAAAAGCCAAAGGAAATATTGGGTCTGAGTGAGCTGAATGTATATGTCCTGCCAGCCGATACCCTGCACGACCGATACATCATTCTTCGTTGCAAAGATACACCAATACCAAACGTTTACAGCATGACCAACTCTTTAGATAACGAAGCTCAAAAACACAGTTCCCTTATTGTTTCTTTGAATAACCGCCTATGCATTGCCGTAGACGAATATTATTGTAAATTAATTACAGAACTTCAAAAAAATAATAACGTAACAAATGTTTTTGAAATAGAAAAGACCGCTGCTCCTAATGCCAGCCAAGAAAACAATACCTCCCAATTTGTGGAAGAAAAACCATTTCAACCAATTGCAACTAAAGAAGAATATATTACATTATGTAATAACGACCTTTCTGGTGCATTAGAGCAACTGGCATATATCACACCCGGAAAACTATATGATGATTGTGTCGCTCATATCCATAAGCTTGACAATATCGAAGACAAACTGGCAACTATTTTGAAACATTACCAAAGTACTCCATATAAAAATGCGATTAAGCTATCGCAAAGAGACAGCTACGAAGAAAGACAGTTCTTAAGCATTGCACAGATTTTCACAAAGCAAATGGATTTTAAGCTTTCACTTATCGATTCTGCTGATAACTTTATAAATTACTATTTTGACTATCGCTTTTTTAACGAAAGTTGGACTATTAAATTTGCAGTCGAATTACTCTGTCAAATAGCACCTGTCAAAGCAATTGATTGTTTAAACGAACTTTATCAAAGTTTATTATCAGAAGACAACAGAGTACCGCAACCTTCCAATACCCAAAGACTTGCCGCAATGCTCATCACCAATTTGACAGATTTATTATGTTCTTCCAAAAATAATAAAGCAATCACGAAATCAATGCTCGAATGCGATGTACCATTTCTCAGAGCAATTGCTATCGCTTATTCGTGCAGAAACTTTACAACCTCAAAAAAAGTCAACGTTCCTGTCATCCTTAGAAAACTTTGTTCAAATTTATCTGTCAAAGAACAATTACTAACTTTAATCTATGCGATTAAAGAATTGCAGACACGGTATTTCAGGAAAAATGGACTTTATGAAGAAACACAAAAGCAAATTGATGATGTCATAAAAATATTTGCAGCTATAATTACAGAATCCAATATCTCAGATGTGATTGGCAATGATGATCTGTTCAAAACACTACATACACTTTCTACACAAAATGTAGAAGATGTATGTAAAATATATGATACACTCGTCAAACGCGGAGTCATAACTAACACAGTTGCTGGCAAATATCTTATGGAGCTTGTTACAGAACCATATAAAAACGGGGTAGAAAATAAAAAATCATTTTATGACCAGATCAAGACAATAAAAAATAGTCTCATTATTCTCAGCTATATTCATGAACTTGATACCGGCTCATTTAAAACTGTTATGAAACGATTTAAAAATTACGAATTTGAATTCACCAAGCCTCTGTACTCAGCAACGCTCAAAGAACAAAACTATAATCTTTGGAAAAATCATATAGATTTCCTTGGCTGCCTGGTTTATATCGAACTCTGGGCACAAAAAAACTACCAGCACAAACTCAGCAAGGCAGTTAACGAGTATAAAATGATTTCGTCAAATTACTCAAAGATACTAATGAAATATTCATCTGTATATCAGGTGATTGTGAATGAACTTAGTGCTTCCAAACTGTAAAGATAAGCCGGCGATGGAAATCATAGCACTGTCTCTGCCCTTAACATGCTTATATTGAGTGCTTGTCTTACAAAATAAAATTGAAATCATCCTAAAAATTTTATTGTGTCAGACACCTCTTGATCCAATGCCTTTTAGCTTCTCTAGCTTAACAAGCACTTTTTTCAAAATTATTATAACACTGACAACACACAGCTTTTCGTATTTTGTTCTATTTGGGGGCTGGCACTTATTTAACATTTATGTAACATATTTTATGTTTCTTTTTGCATT
>OHAF01002225.1_pt1 | contig 15260 bp, 15 predicted proteins | sample 1577041 | NCBI WGS metagenome assembly OHAF01 (sample SAMEA3541495, study PRJEB24748) | human gut metagenome | biome: human gut; feature: human-associated habitat; material: faeces | place: China | collected 2012
TCGACATACAGCGAGTAGACTTTTTTGCCAGGGGCCGCGGCCGTGGCCGTGATGGCGGTCGTGCCCTTCAAGCCGATATCGCCCGAAGCGCTGTAGGCCGCTATGGCGGTATCGCCATGTGACCGTGCCTCGATGACGCCATTGGTCAGTTCGATCGAAGCCGCCTGGTCACTACCGGCTTGTCCCCGGGCACGGACGCCGTAGGCATTCCTGCCTTCCACACTTATCCGCGTCGTGGCTTTGGCGTCGCCATAGGTGATCTTGCTGGTGGGGAAGGCGTCCATGCCGCTGGCAATAGCCGCCGAGACGACGGTGATGTCGCCACCGGTCTTGGTAATGCTACCGCCCTTTTTGGCATACAGGCCGATGGCTCCGCCATCTCCATTGCTTGAAGCTGTGACGGACCCTCCGCGCATGGTGATGGAGGACTTGCCTACCGCCAGGATGCCGCCAACGACCGAGTTGGATCTGTCGGCATGGGTGGTGACGTCGATATCGCCGGTGGCCGTGAAGTTCGCATGGGTAGTCCGTATGCCATATGCCGACCTGCCGAGGCCTGAGCTCATGACCGTTCCTCCGGCCATGCGCATGTCGGTATTTTCAAGCTGGATGCCGGAGGCCCATCCACCTTGCGCACGGATATCGAGAGTGCCGGCTGTGATGTCATGCCTGCCACTGGTGGGACTGGTGACGATGCCGACTGCAGACCCCGCAAAAGTGCCCTCGTGATCGACGGCGGCTACGCGGATGGAGGCATCCTTCATCGCCAGGGTCGATGCGGTGAGAAGATGGATCCCGGCAGCCCCGGACTTGTCAGGGGTACTATTGATCTCGCGTACGGATATGTCGGCGTCATTCATCGTCAGCGTACTATTTTTATCGCCATAGATGCCATTTACTGTTCGGGAAAAAACGTCTCCGTTATGAGTAGCCGAAACATCCACTCTTATTCTGTTGCTCGTGACGTTGAACGTACTGTTGTCTGAAAAATAGATTCCGACACTTCTGGGATCGGAGAGATGCTTGCTCGATTCCGACGATGCTACGATAGTATCGGCACCTAAAGTCACAGAGCTGTTATTCTGGCTCATGGCACCAAAAGCTTCGCCGATCCCGTTTTTGGAGTGCGCTGATGATACGATAGTTCCACCATGAACAGATACGGAACTATTTACATCACTATAAATACCAACACTTTGGGATGTTCCGTTTTCCGTCACTGCCGTAGAGGAAATGTCGAGTGGCGCCAGATTGACTGTCAGCCGGTTGCCTGAACTGCTTTGGGCGAATACCCCAAAGGAGAGGGCACTTTGTTTTCCTATGGCTGTCGCCTCAGCACGCGTGATCGTACTCGGAACACTGTAAGTTGCAGATGTCTCAGCCTTAATGCCTGAAGCAACTGCATTTTCAGATGTATCCGTCGCGGAAACTGTCGTGCCTGGAGTTGATGTGGATGTCACATTATATCCAACGGCATTGCTGAATGCCTCTCCATCGGTTACGCCCATAACCAGGATAGCCGCAACAGCCAGTGAACCGAACGTGTTGATGAGATGGCATTTTTTTAAAACCGATCGGTACCGGTTCACCAAATTCCCCATGGCTCTTTTTGTCATTGTTACTCCTCCTTTACCTTTTGGCTTTTTTCATTCCCGCCGTGGGAGATTGGGAATAAAAAAAGGACGCATGGAGCAGCTGGGCCGTCCCATGACGTCAGAATCTTTTTTCTTACATGAAAAGTATGTTATAGGGAATACAAGAAAATAATTATGCCTTTACATATTTATGGCTTTTTTACTTTGGATATGGCGGGAGTGATGGTTGGGTGCAGGGCAGATGCATACACATGTCCTGCAGGTACATTTGGAGGCGCATCCGTAGAACTCGGAAACGCAAGGCAGGAGGCTGGCGGGAGGCCGGTGTCGCCGTGGACAGGGGGGTAAACGTTTACAGGCAGCGCTTGTCCGCCGAAGGTATTTGGGGGAGGAGGATCCTTGAGGCCGCGTGCGCAGCGGGAGGGAGATAACACGCCTCTTCCAGACTGCTCAGCAGCGGCTGAAAAGGCTTTTGAAAAAGGAAGGCGATCGAAAAGAAAAAAAGCGCAGAACTTACTTTCAAAAGCACGTTCTACGCTTGATCTCTTGTTGGCGTCCCCAAGGGGATTTGAACCCCTGTCGACGGCGTGAAAGGCCGTTGCCCTCATATCCCTCTTTACCCGTTACACCATTTTTTGCACGATCTGCCAAAAAAGGGAGATCGTATGACCCTGAACGACGCTTTTGACCTCTATCAGCAGCTCGTCCTGTCGTCCTCTTCGAAAAGAGGAATAACAACAGAAACGGGGCGTTGGCAACACCATATTGCTCCTTTTTTGGGGAATATGCCGCTTGATGGGGTTAAAAATGTTCAAATTATGCAATTAAGAAAGGTGCTTGAAGAAAAGTCTCTTAGCCCTCAATCTGTCTATCATTGCTTGTCTTTGGTGCGCCGCGTTCTGCGCCGGGCAGTGGAGTGGGAATTATATGCTGGCCCTGTTCCTGTATTCAGAATGCCAAAATTTGATAATCGGCGTCTGAGATTTCTTTCTGAGGCAGAGGCGGCTTACCTTCTTCAAAATCTTAGTTCGAGATCGGAATTATGGCACGACATAACAAAATTTGCTTTATATACAGGACTTAGAGCTGGAGAAATATATGGACTTATGCCGTATCATGTAGATATAGCAATAAGAAGTGTTAAAATATATGATACAAAAAATACGCTCAGTCGTGTCATTCCTCTTAATGATATAGCTTTAAATATCGTAGAGAAATATTATAGGCATTCAGTTCAATCGCTGCCACTTTTTAATCACAATGGAGAACTTCCTGCTGCTCATTACAAAGTTTTCAGATGCGCCATCAAGGCTTGCGGATTTAATCATGGGATTAAGGATAGGCGCGAGCGTGTTTGCTTTCATACACTACGGCACACTTTTGCATCATGGCTTGTGCAAAAGGGTTATCCATTAGCAATGGTTGGTACACTTCTTGGGCATAAAGACATCAAAATGACTATGCGGTATGCGCATCTTGCCCCTAGTCAAGCACATCTCGCCGTGTCCTCTTTGCCTAATTTGGAGTGATAATTTCTTAGTTATCCAAATAGGATACACTAAACTTACCATACTTATTGTAAAATTATATTGACATTGGGCATCAATGCCGACATTCTCCCTATACTCTGTGACAAGTATGCGAAAGATTTTCGCCATGACACCGGTTTTGTTCCAACGTTTGAAGTGCTCGTGGACAGTGCTTTTTGAGCCATAACAAGTGGGAAGCATGGTCCATTGGCATCCACTACGACATTTATGAAAATCCCGGCAAGAACCGTTTGCTGTGTGATTGGTTTGTTTCCATCACGCCGTTTTGGCTTGAATGGAGCAAGGAAGGTTCGACATGTTCTCACAATTCATCAGGCACATCGCGAAAACCTGCATGTTTCGCGACGAGCTTACCCTTTTGGGGAAAATCAAAAACTATGCCGGAATCCTCCCAGCAGATTGCATTGCGTGGAGGCACTGCGATGCAATCTGCTGGGCAAACTCGCAAGGAAGAGCATTCCCAATGATATTACAAACCTTATCCATATATTGCGTGTCAAAAATATAATCTTCCGGGAATGTTTGCAGTGTGGCCGCTTCACGTACCGAAATAGTCCTGTTTTCGGTAGGATGCCCGTAGCGCCCACGACTTAAAGTGGTACAACCACCCGTTATGGTGGGGGAGACTTTGTCCCACTCCATTCTGCCGTAAACATTAGAGAAACCTCTATATTTTCCTTGATGGCAGGGAGGTCGAAGCGATTCAGGAATATTTTCCCAGCTTGTGCCGGGCGTAGCCGCCTGAAGTCGGGCAACATTTTGAGCGGATAAATCACGGACCACATGCCACTCACGTGAAGGGAGTTTGCCCAAAAGTTTTGCCTCGCTGAACGTGATAGGGGCAGGATAGTGTGAAATTGCCTCGCGCACCGTCTTCCACATAGGCAGGCCGTTGGCCCCAGTGCTAGAGTGAGTTGGCTTCGGCATGGAAATGCTGAACCCGCGTCCTGCAAGTAGCACTAGTCTTTTTCTGAATTGTGGAATACCATAATCAGCGACTTGTAAAACATTCAGAGTTATTTTGTAGCCCAAACCTTCTAATTGGCTGCACATCGGGTCAAGGAGATGCTTTCCGCGCAGAGCAAGGCCAGGAACATTTTCCATCATGACAGCTTTTGGAAGGGTTTCTTTAATGAGGCGCAGCATTTCATTGACTAAGGCATTTCGAGGATCATCGCGCTTGTATTTTGCTGTTAGGCTGGTGAATCCCTGACACGGAGGACATCCTGAAAGCAAGTCAATAGTTCCAGTTGGAGACTGAGCTAGTAAATCCTTTCCGGAAACATGACGAATATCTTGAATAAAAAGCTTTGTTCCTGGATGGTTAATTTGAAAAGTTGATGCAGCGGCAGGCTCTATTTCCACAGCAGCGGCAACGGTAAATCCTGCTTTTTTTAAGCCAACAGTCAAGCCACCTCCTCCACAAAAGAGGTCTACAGCGACTGGCTGATGTTTTTTATTTTGGGGGAAATTCATATTACATGCTCTTGAGTCGTTCTGCTTCATCAAGAAATGTTTGGTGTGTTTGTTTTGTTCGTAACAAGAATGAACTCCAATCAATAACGGTCAACAAATTCTCCTTTTTATAAGATTCATAAGCCTTTTTAGCGGAACCTTTTAACTTATCACCATCACACACTATAGTGATATGGTAGCTTGATGCAATGCTTAGAAAAAGCTCGTGCTTAGGATTTTTAAAAAAATCTTCAAGTTGGTCAAAATAATTCTGCACCCTTTCCCATTCTGTATCGTCAATGCAGTGTTTTGGCCGTTTAATTTCAATTAGCTGCAGAATTCCATCTTGGCTAAATAATACAAAGTCAGGGCGTTTTGCTGCTTCCGAGAAATCGGAGAGGTTTATTTCAGCACCTGTTTTCTCTTTGAAATACTTTTCAAACTCACGCTTTAATGTTGCCAATCCTTGATTTGCTGTAACAGGAACCCATTGAGGGTTTATCAACCATGGAGCTGATTCTATCAATTTTTGTAGCTCACTTTCAGGAGTTTCTTCCATATCTTTTAAGGCTTCAAGATTATCTATGATTTCAATTCGTTTTACAACTTGGTGTCCAAACGTTACAGTCTCAGCAAGTCTCGCTGTCTTCAAAATATCATTTATAACGCGCAATGGATTAATGTCAGTCTCAGCAGCTTCCCGAAGTTTTGCGTCAAGGTTTTGAATGGGGGCGAGAAGGATGCTTAATTGAACCATATCCTCAACAGCGTTGGGATCTTCAAACTCGTCGCCACGCATGGATTTCCCAAGCAATTTTGCCACATCGATTGCAGTATCGCGTAAGCTTTTTTGGTTTTTAGTTGGAAAAGCATCGTTAATTTTATTGACTACGTCCCCAGCCTCAAAAAATTTATTCATCATGCTTTGGCGCATGGGGTTTCGCGCAATCGAACCTACATACTGGACAATTTGTTGTCCCCAATTTTGGAACAGCATGCCAAGTTCCTGTGACCACAAGATATCTCTTCTGTCTGTCTGGATTAAATCTTCTGTTTCATCAAGCCAGTCGGCATGTAATTCACCCACAAGATAGCTACGGATAGAGTGCTCTCCTGTGAAACCAGCTTTTTTGCCAAACACCACTGTTTGAGCGGTAAATTTGCCTCGGCAATAAATACGAATTCCAGACATCAACTCATCTTTATAAGGAACCTTAGAATAGGCAACCCAACCTGTTACCGGATAAAACAATCCTTCATTGTAAAATCCAGGTAATATTTTATCATTGAAGCCTCCGTTAGGGTTGTATGTCCTATATTGTGTAGGATGTGTTGTGGCAATGGTTGGTCGCGGGCCTTCAAAACACACCTTTGAGTTGTCCATCACGTCAACGTTGAACTTGCCGACAGTGATGGATGAAGCGGGATCTCCAGGTGTTTTTGAGGTATCAATGAGTTCAATCCGCCAGTTTGATGTTTCAAGTCCAAAACGCTGCGCGAGCTGCCGTGAAAGTTCTTCAATGGAACCTATTTTCCTAAAGTCAAACTCTCGCAAAATTACTTTTGTATAGGTTTTATCGCTGAGTTTGCCGTCCATCTCACCTACTGTTGGATGGTAAATGTCTGACGTGTCGCTTATCATCACGTTTTTATCCATGATAATGTGAGCAGTCCGATATCCCGTAATGTTATTCTCAGTTATTTTTTCGCCGCCTGCGCTTAGAACTTCAACAAAACGACAAACTCCAAATGGAGCGAGCTTACCAACACCTTTGCGCCCCATAACAGCTCTTTTATATATCTTTGATTTGTCGCCGCGCTTAGGATCGGTGCGTCGTTCTTTTCCTACCACAAGATAAAAGTCTTGTAGTTCTTGAGGCGTCATACCGGAACCGTCATCCTCAACCTCAATTGTGACATCTTTGCTCTGGACGACCCCGTCATGGCGGACGGCAAGATATTGCCCCATAGGGGCCTTGATAACAACGGATTGGGCATCGGCATCATAGCTGTTTGAAATAAGCTCTGCGAGCACAGCGTATACCCGGTCGTAGAGTTTGACCCCGAGCTTATCGACCGTCATGCGGTTCATCTTCATAGAATACTGGATACTCATATGCTTCCCACCGGCAATTGTTGATGGTATTCTACGCGGTTAACTGAGCTTGTAGGATGCCGCTATTTTCCTCAAAATTCAAGTGCCAAACATAGATGACGAAAGTGTAAGTCAAGATTTTTTTACCGTATCCACGGCTTGTTTGGGGGAGGGCCCCTCGCGCGAGCAGAGGGATTTCCCTTCCTCACAAACCCCATCCTTGCCTCGGCGCGTTTTTTCAGCATTCAGCCATCTATCTCAAGGAAAGACCGAGAAAATCGCATGCGACGGATATACAGCCTGCCGCAATGAGCGAACGGACGATTTAGGCTTTTTCTACCATGTTCCCTAGTTGGCGGTATCCGCAGACAAAGGCATCTGAGAGCGATTCTGCAAGACCATTCTGTATGATTTGTCAGGTTGTACTTCGGCATAAGCTGTGGGATTGGTTTGATTCCACCACCATTTCTTTGTCGCTTGAATAGAGCAAGAAGAGGTCGACACGTTCCCACAATTCATCAGGCACATCGCGAAAGTCATCATTTTTGAGAAAGTCCAATTGGATTGTACAATAAAAAAATTCCAGAATAGCCATAATGGGCATTGTCAATCTTCTAAAAGCGTATTATTTGTTACTACATACATAAAGGAGTATCTACATGGCTCTTGAAGACAGAGATATTTTCACAGCGATTTTTGCAAAATATAGCGACCAACCCATTGAGTTCGTCATGGAGCAGTACGAAAAGGCGAAGCTGCTCAACATGGCAATCGAAAAGCGCCTTTGGGATCAGTCCAGAGTCGTAGCCTGTCCCGCCTCGGAAAGTCCGGCCCAAAAAGAGGAGAAGAAGCCTGAAGAACCGCAGGATCGTGTTCCTGAAAAAAAATGCTATACGCAAAAAGACTTGAAGTGCGATCCTGCCGAAGCCATCACCGATGCGAGCGTTACATGCTGCTTGTGCGGTAAGCAGTCACTGACCCTGACGGCCAGGCACCTGGCTCACCACGGCATCACTGTGGAAGAGTACAAAAAGCTCTGTGGCTACTCCGAACAGCAGAAGCTCATGGCGCACAACCTCTTGGCCAAGCTGACGGCCAACGCCCAGCGTGCCCAAGCAGCCCGCGCTGCCAAACGAACAGAAGCTCATTCATAGCAGCGTCAAGCATTCAAAATACGATAGCCCCGGAAGGATACGTCCTCCGGGGCTATTCGTATTTTATCGTATTCTACACTGATTTCATCTTATCTTATCTTATCTCATCTTATTCTACACTGATTTCATCTTATTTTTTTATTTGTTGCAAGAATCAGATAAAATCTGATATGTTTAAGAGAAAACTAAGAAGGCAGGACAGGTAAAGTAACGTCACTTTTCAAGTGCCTACTTTACGTCCTGCCCCCTCATACGCCGGGGGAGGCTTGCTTATTCGCCTTCGGCTCAACGCTAAACGCAGGAGAACAACCATGGACGAACATCAGAGCAATGTACAGGAAATTATCGTGCAACCCACTGAAAACATTGTTGAGATCGACGGCGGAAACATGTTCACCACATCGCTGATCGTGGCGCAGGCGTTCGAGAAAAATCATTTCGATGTGCTGAAGGCAATCAAAAATTTGGAATGCTCTCCCCAATTTAACGAACGCAATTTTGCTGCTGTTGAATACATAGACGCCAAAGGCGAAATGCGGCCTGCCTATCGCATGAGCCGTGACGGTTTTTCCTTCCTGGCGATGGGCTTTACGGGCAGGAAGGCGGCTGCCTGGAAGGAAAAATTCCTGGAGGCGTTCAATGCGATGGAGCAAACCCTGCTGGATCAGCAAAAAGACTCCATTATAGAGCAAGCCCAGGAACAGGAAATGCTGTCAAAAGAGGCGCAGCCTATCCCCTATTTTTTCCGGTCAAGAAAGCGGATCGGCAAAGGAGGGCGAGCGGCTCTGGAGGGTATCCTGCGTCTGGAAGCCTTGCTTCAGGGAGACAGCCTGGAACATACCGAACAGCGTCTTTGCGCCAGGATGCGCGTGAAGAGTGTGGGAGACCTTCAGGAATGTCGGTTGCAGGAAGCCATCATTTACGTCTTTGAGGAACTCTTCCGGGTTGGGGGACAAGATGGATGGAAGGATACCTCTTCAACGAACATGCTCCTTACCTTGCAGGGCTTGGTCGATTTCTGGGGGCATTTCAGCAACTACACCAAGACGGAAATCCGCACCTATATCTGCAATCGCTGCGGTGTGGACAATTTTGAAGAACTGAAGACAGAGCATGATCTTTTCAAGGCCGTGCTGGCCGCTTGGAGCGGTTTCTCAAACCACAACCTGAAATGGCAGTGCTGGTAGTATGGCAGAGGCAAAGAGAAAGGCCCGGCGTAGTGACCGGATTCAGGCCTATGTGACGCCGGAGGAGTTTGAGCTCATCATGGCATCAAGTAAACGCGCTGGTCTGAGTATATCGGAGTTTGCCCGGCGTGTTTGCCTCGGTTTCCGAGTTGAAAGCCGGGAGGATCAGCAGGCCCGGCGCGAGTTGCTGAAGGTCAATGCGGACTTGGGCCGCCTTGGCGGATTGCTCAAGCAGACGCTGGCCAGTGGCCATAAGGAACAAATCTACGGACTACTCCACAAGATCGACCAGGCACAGGCTGAGCTGAAGGCAAAAATCAAGGCATTATGATTAGCAAACACATCCTTTCTGCTCCCCGGAATGACAATTATGCCCGGCTGGCGAACTATATCGCCGCCGGGCATGAATATAGCATGGATATTCAGAATGAAGAACGAATCTACGATCCGCAGCGAAATGTTTCAGCAAGTCAAGGCGTTGCCGGAAACCGCCTGCGTCAACTGTCCGAATGCCGTCTGGCATCTTACTCGCAGCGAGAACAAAAAAGAGAAATTGCGGATTTTCTGCCTGCTGATGCACGCCCTGATCGACGAGCCGCTGATAGCCTGCGAGGGAACGAAAATTTATCCAAATCCATGATGCCGGAAAAATGTCTTATGAGCTGGTGCGCCGGATGTTGGGCTGGCGATGACTATGACCTGGCTGTGCAGGAAGTAGCGGATACCCAGGCGCTCAACAGGCGCACCGGCAAAGAGAAAACCTATCATTTGATTATCAGCTTTCACCCTGAAGATGAAGGGAAGCTGACGCCAGATGTATTCAAGCAGATCGAAGAACGATTTGCTGATGCCTTGGGCCTGTCAGAGCATCAGCGCCATTGCGGCGTGCACGTCAATACCGAGAACATCCACATGCATGTCGCATACAATCTGATCCACCCGGAGAAGCTGACGCGGGTGGAGCCGTGGCGCGACTACCTCAAGCGTGACAAGCTGTGTCGGGAGTTGGAAAAGGAATACGGCCTGATCGTGGATACCGGGAGGGAAGCGGGCAAGGAGAGAGGCCTTGGCAGTAAAGCTGCCGCGATGGAAGCGCACTCTGGCCAGCAATCCTTTGAAGGCTTCGCGCGGCAGGAGAGTATCGCTGTCCTGGCCAGTCTGGAGCAATGTCAATCCTGGGAGGATGTTCACCAGGCCTTTGCGACCCACGGGCTGGAATTGCGGCGGCGTGGTGCCGGGCTGGTCATCAAGGATCGCTATGGGCGACAGACGGCCAAAGCCAGCACAGCGCACCGTGAATTTTCCCTGAAGAAGCTGGAAGGCCGGTTCGGGCAGTTCCAGGCGGCAAAAGGACAATTCCCGGACAGTGAGCGGCGCTATGGCATATCTCCTATCCAGAAGGCCCCGGACAGAGGGGCTTTGTGGATGGAGTTCACCCAAGGGCACGAGGAGCAGAAAGCGGAACTGGAGAGCATACGCCAGAAGTGGCGACGGAAGCGGCAAGAGCTGGCAGCCAAGCCTTTGGCCCGCACGACCAGGGCATATCTCCGCAAGCTATCATGGCAGTATGAGCGGGAGGAAATCCAGGCAGCGCGCTCCCGGCAGGCAGGCAACTGGCTGGATTTTTTGCGTGACAAAGCCATCCGGGGAGATGAAACCGCCCTGGCCATCTTGCGATCCCGGCAGGAGGTTGTCGCACCGGAGAGGGGTACCGACCAGCAAGAAGTGGGTAACAGCCCACTGGCCAAGGAGACAAAAATCCTGGAAAACGCTGTCCTGTCACCTCAAAGGAAGCGTTGTCTGACCAGTGTTGCTTTGATGGGAAAAATTGTCCCAGGCGTACAGGCCAGCATTACCACGCATGGAAATATCGTCTACCGCCTTCCACAAGGCGGTAAAATCATCGACACCGGCAGGCAGATCAGCTTCAGCCAGGAAGCGCGAGAAACAGCGCTGGCGTATATGTCTATGAAATGGAATGTAAAATCACGAACTAAAGATAACTTGGGCGAGACATTTACACTAGTAGATGGAACAAAAATCAGCTTAGCGAAGGGACAAAACTGCTTTTGCCGACCGGAAAAGGCCCCCAAAAGGCGGCATCAAGCATTGGAAAGATAATTTTACCTTTCAAAGCAGATAGTTTTTTGTTTTGAGTCTATCTGTTTTTCCATTGCGCACATGAAGTTCTTAAATAGTTCAAATTCAGTTCCTCTGATTTTTTCACCGGCAGGAAGCCTGCTGATTTCTTGAAGCTGGTTTTCTAAAATATTGCTTTCGTGAAGGTCACAGACACGATTTTTAAGGCAGATCAGCTTTTCTTTTGATATATCCAGATTTTTGAGCATGGTTGTTTTCATTTGTGAATATACTATTGCCAAGTCAAAAACATCCCTAGCTTTGAACTCACTTGCCCGGTGCTCTATTTTCTTGGCGATAATTTCAACAGGATGATCCAAGAATATTTTTTCCCCTTCGATTACGGCCTGGACTGGTTTGCAGCGTGATATGCGAGGGGAAAGGATAAAATCAATTTCTCCTTCCTTGAGATATATCTTCGTAAAGTTATCTTGTTCTATATATTTTATAACTCTATCCTCTAAAACATCATGGGTGCGTGGAGAAATATAACCTAGCAACTGCTTGTCGCTGAAAAAAATATCAATGTCTTTACTGAACCGATGGTTGAATTTGTGCATAAGCACAGTGCCCCCGCCAAATGTCCACATGGAAGGTGGCAACCCGGACTGCTTGATCTGCTGCATGGCTGCGGCAAATAAATCTTTCCAACTATCTGTATTCATGGGTAATCCTCTCAAAATTTCTCCCTTTCATTACCTTGGGAAGCGTGTCATACTTTTTTTTCAACTCTTTGTAAGAAATACCATTTTCTTTAATGAACCCAATAATAATTTCAAGAGGCAGTTCGTTAAAGAATGTATCAATGTGGCCAAGCCAACGCCCCATTTCTTGTTTGCCTAGAATTATGTTTTTTAGAATTTCAGGCGTAATTTCTTTTCGATAGGATACGTTACAGCCTATAACAGCACACCGCGTACAGCTATTATCATTTTTCGTGTTCATTGAGATAACTTTCCAATGCGGCGCGCACGACATCTACTTCTTTGCACTCATGCTCAAAAGCAAAGCGTCTAAGCCGCTGGTTAAGTTCCAGGGGAAGCGTGAAAGTTTTTGCCTTGGTGGGAAGCCCTTTGGGGCGTCCGATTTTCATTTTCGACGCCTGATCGCTGTCTTCTGTTTTTTCTGTCGGCGTAAACAGCTCCTTAACTGTAGGAGTTTCAGTCCCTTGTATGCGCTGTTTACCACGATTGCCAAGCCCCATTTGTTTCCTCCTTTTTTATGGGAAAAAATATTTATTGCTTTTTTACTCTAGCCAGGAACTCTTTGGCAAGCGCGCTGTAATCCTGTGCCCCATAGCTTTTGGGACGATATTCAAAAATATTGTGGCCATCGCTAGGGGCTTCTGCCAGTGAAACATTATCACGTATCAATGTTGAAAATAGAAGTTTTCCCCATCGTTCTTGCAATCCTATAAGCACATCACGATTCAAGGATTTTCTCTTATCAAAAAATGTCAAAAGGATTCCAAGTAAATGTAGCTTTGGGTTCAAATTTTCCACGACACTGTTCATTGTTTCCAAAATCAAATCTAGGCCAGCCAATGCATAATATTCAGCTTGGACAGGAATGAGAAGACTGTCAGAGGCAGTTAAAGCATTGACGGTCAGGAGTCCCAGAGACGGCGGACAATCAATAAGAACGAAATCGTAGCTACTGTTTTGGAGTGCTTTTTTCATCAGGTTTTCTCTACCCATGCGCGATGCAAAAGCCAGTTCGGCAACAGCTAAATTCCGGGTCGCAGGCAACAGGTCGATATGATTGCTAAGATGAAAAACTGAATCGGCAAGGGCGCGATCTCCACTTAGCACTTCATAAACCGAATACTCAGGAGAAGATAGGCCGCAGGCATCAGTCAAATTCCCTTGGGCGTCCAAATCAATGAGGAGCACCTTTTTTTTCTTTCCCAAAGCCATGCCCAAGTTCTGAGTGGTCGTAGTCTTCCCAACGCCACCTTTTTGATTTGCAATGCTGCATACATGCATAGGTTTACCTCCCATATTTTTACATGCCTCTTTTTTATTATAATAAAATAAAGATGTAAATATTTTTTTACATAAAAAAATAAACATATTTTCATTTTTTCATTCAATGTATGCAAAAAAAGTTAATGATTTTACTGTATTCTGAAATAGATAGGGAGGTATTGGTGCTGATTTTCGTGTTTGAGGCCTACGCCTTTTAGGGAATAAGCGCAGAACATCCGGCATTGCCTCAATCGTATCCCGTTCATCTTTTTCAAGCACATGCTGGTATGTCTGCAAGATCATCCTCTCGTTTTTGTGCCCCATCAACTTTGCCAAGGGTTTGAGCTTTGCACCGCCCTGTACTGAGTAGGTGGCATAAGCATGGCGTAAACAATATGGAGTTATCCTTCTCTCAATCCCCGCACGTTTAAGCGCACTCGTCCATGCTCTGTGAATAGATCGAACCGAATTGCCTTTCCAGTGGATGACAAATGATATATTTAATATCCTATCGGAATTAAATAATTTACTTAAAATTGGAATTAAACCAGATCGAATAGGAATAACTCTAGCGGAATCTGTTGCACCTTTTGCCGCATTTGGCATATGGATTATTCCATTTTTTAAATCTACATCAGACCAACGCAATTTGAATAGTTCAGAAGGCCCAATCCTAGGCCCAAGATATGTACCTAATAAAATTATTCGCTGAATATGATCTGGAGACACAGCATATATACGCTGTAATTCATCAGGGGTTGGCGGAACAATTCTCTGTGGCCTAGCTTGAGGAAGTCGAAAACTTGAAAGAGGATTATGAGGCAATAAACCAACTCGTACTCCCCAATTCAGAATTGTTCTCAGAATTGATACTCGTATATTTATTGTCGTTTGTCGAAGTCCCCTAAGTCTCTGCACTTCTATAAAGTATAATATATCATCCATTGTTATCTTTATGGCCTGCCTGTTGCCAAACATTTTAACAATATGTGTAATATGGTATCTATTTTGTTTTAACGTTGTCATATTAGTTACAGCGACAGAAAAGTATCGTTCAACTAAGTCTGATAGTAATATCTTCGTATTGGTATATCGTTTTCTTCGGCGTATAATTTCTTTTTCTTTATTATAAATATCGGAAAGCCCCTTTACAAAATTTTCCGCTTCTTCTTGGGTATAAAACCCACGATGGTGATGCGCCCCTGTCCAGGGGCTTTTCCAATAAACAACCCAAGTCCCGGATTTACGATATGGTTGAAAGCGGATTTCCATTGTAACTCCTGATAGAAAAATTTGTTTGAGGTAGAGGGGTGCGCATTCGCGCAGTATCCCCGCCAGGCGTGTCGTTTCAGGATTGCTTCCTTGTGCAGCTACGGCAGCCCTTGGCTACCTCGCTTCCGCGTCAGCTTCTCCCTTCACTAACGCCTGTCATGGATACTCCCCCCTACTTTGATGCACTTGAAGATGGGCTTTGCCCATGCCGCGTTTTGTCATGGTGTCATTTTGTGAACACCATGCCCAAAACGCGGGTTTTGGACAAACTCCAAAGTAAGGAGAAGCGACATGCAGATTAAAGATTCTATTGTGGCGCGTGAAGCGATGATGACTTCCATCATCAACCATTTTGGCGAAGTCGCTCCTATGGTTGAACACAACGTCTTTTCGTGGATGAACTTTTTGTCTAAAGATTATGATGGAGGAATGTGGGACTATCATGAACTCAGCAATGGAGGTTTTTATATGACCCCTCCTGCTGGAATGTATAAGGTACATCAAAAAGGAAATATGTTTTGCGAAGTCATATCTGCGCAGCTCTCTGGAATAATCGCAACTTATTTTTCTCTATACTCTCTCTCGCTTCGCGACTACGAAGACGCCGAGTTATACTACAAATATATCTGTCTTCTAAACGAATATATAGATCAACTTGATCCAAAATCTAGGAAGCTGGTACTGTCAGCCTTAGACTAACTAAAAACGGCCAATTCCGAGAAAGGCCCTCTGAAATCCAGAGGGCCTTTTTTAGATAGCAGATTACCCGGAACTGTTTGCGCTGGTAGGCGGACAAGTGCCCGATCTGCGGGGCTTGTTCCTCCGGGGGCACGGCGGAAATTCCGC
>OHAF01002226.1_pt1 | contig 15259 bp, 10 predicted proteins | sample 1577041 | NCBI WGS metagenome assembly OHAF01 (sample SAMEA3541495, study PRJEB24748) | human gut metagenome | biome: human gut; feature: human-associated habitat; material: faeces | place: China | collected 2012
TCTGCCGTTCAATCATGCGGCGCACACGCTCGTAATCGTAGCGGCGGCTGGCGTTCTCGTAACCGTCGGTGGTGATAATGAACATCGTTTTTTCCGGCACGTCCTCGCGGCGGGCGTACTTGTGAATGTTGCCGATGTGGTGGATGGCTCCGCCCACGGCATCCAGCAAGGCCGTGCAGCCACGGGTGAAATAATCCTTCTCTGTCATGGGCGGTACTTTCTCCAGCGGCAGGCGGTCATGGATGACCACGCTCTCATGGTCAAAGAGCACTGTAGAGACCAGTGCCTCGCCCGCTTCCTTCTTCTGCCTGACGATCATGGAGTTGAAGCCGCCGATGGTGTCCGATTCCAGCCCGCTCATGGAGCCGCTGCGATCCAGAATAAAAACCAATTCTGTCATAAGGAAAGCCCTCCTTCGTTTGATTACGCTGCCATTGTAGTGCGGCCAAAGAAGGGTTTGGTCGCCTGTCGGGCGACATATTGCTTATTCGATTCTCTGAATGGTTGCAGCTTTAGAGTCACTTATGTATGCATCCTGCCAAAAACACATATCCATAAGTTTCATTGGCGGATACTCAATTCTACGTTCAGACATCTCAAGTCTTAGCCTTTCAAATTCATCTTCATGATCACAATAGAATTTTGCTACACGATAAACAGAGTCACTATTATATTTGCCGATGGATATATGGTATTTCTTTACAGACTCTTTGTAGTAACGGTCATAAGCCGGGACACAACCAAGCGTTCCCAGCAGTATTTTTGTTATCAACGTATCGCTTGCGGCATTGACTTTTCCGTCGATAGCAGGCCCCTCTGCAGCGTAGCACTCACATATTCGTTCCCCTATATCTTCCAATAGTGCGAGATTCTGTTCTTTACATAAGTCTTTCGCGCATATTCCCACTAACGGATCATATTTTTTCTCTTGAATAATTTTCACGACTGGAATATGCACCTTATAATCCTTTTGCAACAAAAATGATGATCCCCGGTACATTCCCCAGCTTGCTAAATAGAACGCAAGGTGAAGTGCCAAATGATCTATCGCCTGTTCATCATTTGCATCTCTGTTTTCCAAAAATGCCTTATAGCAATGCTCCCAGGACAGATATCTGCCATGGGGATCACTCATGGTTTGCTCGAAATATGCTCGCATAAGATTAACTGCACATTCCGCTGACATGGTCATCGTTTGATGTTTGATTTCATCACACGACGCTTGTTCAGCGCAGTCTTGCCTTGCAGTCTGTTGAATAGCTGATGTTCCATAGATAGAGTACCTTGCAGGGTATCCGTCTAATCGCATTATAACCTTTTCATTCACAAGTCCCATAAGGGCAGAATAAATATTAGGCGTATGAAAGCTATCTCCATAAATAGCTTCCGCCAGCTCTCCCTGTGTCATTGCACTTCCCGCCCGTAGTAACAATACAATTTTTTCTTTCTGCTTTATCCTCATTCTACACACTCCGACAGTCTGAAAGTCTATAGCAATTACGCTCCCAGCAAGCTCTGGTCAAAGGCGAACAGCGCCTCATTGATCTCGAAGATGTCGTACTTCTTCTGCCTGATGAAATACTCAATAATGACGTCGAACTTGCTGCTGGCGCTGAGAGCGTAGCCCGCGCGGGCAACGAGGTCACGCGTCTCATCCAGATTCAGCTCCAGCGCTATAGCAAAGGCAATGGCTGTTGCCTTGGATGGCTTGTAGTCCGGATTGTTGCGGATCTTAGAGAACAGCTTGCGGTCGACATTGGCTTTCTTGTATATCTCGGAATCCTTTTTGCCGCTGTGGTCGATGAGCTTCAGCAGGGTTTCCGAGAAACCGGCGTCCAGATGCGCAAGCGCCTCGTCCAGCCCGGAGGTCGCCATGGGCGCGTCCTCGTAGGCGGTCAGCATCCGGCTTTCAACGACGCCCATCCGGCGCATCCGCTCCCGGCGGGAATCGGTGTGGGCATCCACATAGTGGTCGTCGATGTAGGCAGCGATATCCGCGAACAGCTTGTTGCCGATCTGGTACGCCGCGCGGTCGAAAATGACGATGTACACCGTCATTTCGTTTTCTGCGAGGAATTCGCTGATGGTGTCCACCGCCACGCGGAGCGCCTGATCCTTGGGATAGCCAAAAACGCCGGAGGAGATCAGCGGAAAGGCGACCGTTTCGCAGCCGTGCTCTTTCGCCAGCGCAAGGCTCGTCCGGTAGCAGGAAACCAGCAGCTCCCGCTCACCGTGACTGCCCCCGTTCCACACAGGGCCGACGGTGTGGATCACATATTGACAGGGCAGCCGGTAAGCCTTGGTGATCTTGGCATCGCCGGTCTTGCAGCCACCGAGCGTCCGGCACTCGGCCAGCAGCTCCGGTCCCGCTGCGCGATGGATGCAGCCATCCACGCCGCCACCACCCAGCAGCGTTTCGTTCGCCGCATTGACGATGGCATCCACTTTCATTTTTGTAATATCATTGCGAACAATTTCAAGAGGCATGGTTCTATTCCTCAATTTCTATCATTCAAAATTAAGCCAACGCGCCGTTGTCTTCCACCTTTTCCACTTCGGACAGTTCTTCCCAATCTCCAAGGTTTCCGCACCTACGAAGATAATCAAGGCCACCGTCCACGGCGCACGAACCGCAGCTGCAAAACTTGAAATCATGGACAGTCTTGCTTTCAATAACGTCTCCACATTTCTTGCATCTGATCACGTTCCTGATAATTTTCGGCATGATCATTCTCCCTTTAGTGCATTTTTGATTTTCTCTTTTTCCCCGCTGCCGTCTGTACGGAGGCGCAGGAACGGAACGGTGCACTTCTCCAGAATGGAGTTTTTCTTCATATCTCGCTCTGCCTGCTTGCTCCCCGCTTCGTGGAAGCCAGTCCCGTCTACTTCAATCGCCAACACGGGTTGCTTATCCATTTGATTGAACAGTAGAAAATCCACATGTGTCAGCGGATTGCGGGCATATTTGCGTTCTTCCTCTGTCAGTGGCGCATAGTCCTTCACCAGCGTGGCAAGAGAAACATGCACCGCGCAACCGATGGAGGATAACACCTCCTCAGCCAGCACCTCTTGAATCACAGAGTACATAAGATTTTCGGAATCGTATTCCGATATCCGCTTATGTTTTTTCAGATATGCTCTGCGTTGTTCGGCATAGCCCTGATAGAGCATATCGAACACGGAGTAGACTTGGCTCTGGATCACTTCAAAATTATTATATTCGATGTACCGTGTCAGGTCACCGTAGTTGGTCTGGTCATTGCGTGGGTCCTGCGATGTGACCACCGCCAGCGAATGAACTGCGCGGGAAACTGCCACATTCAGCATGTGGGGATCATCCACAAAATCTGTGATGACATTGTCGACTGAGGTCAGAATGATGGCATCCTGTTCCCGTCCCTGAAACTTGTGGACGGTGTCCACCTCATAAGTATCTCCCAGCTGCTTGCGGATGGCTGTCACCTGATCCCGATATGGCGTGATAATACCGATGCTCTGGGAATTTTGCTGATGCAGCCGCGGAAGCACCTCCTGCTGGATGACATCGATCTGGCGCTGGTTGAGATGCCCACGGGCGTGATTACCGGCAATCGTCCGGTACATGGTCAATACATCCGGCTCATCATGGTCTTTTGTCATAACGATCAGCTGTCCGTGGTAGAACTTCTGATTGCAGAAATTGATGATCTTCGGGTGACAGCGGTAGTGTTCCCGCAGCGGCGTAACAGGTGCATCCTGCCATATTTCCAATGCAGAGGACAGCAAACTGTGGGTAGAAAAGCGATAACGCTCATCCAAGGAATACTTCTGCCAAATGGCATCGCTGGTGCGAATGTCATCCTCTGTCAGCACATTGGGGAGCTGCTTCAAGTCCCCGACAATTACGATATTCCGCGCACAGGAAAATGCCAGCACCCCTGTGGCTAAATCGACCTGTGAGGCTTCATCCACGATCAAGTAATCGTAGATATGATCGATGCTCAGCGTTCCTTTGATGGAATAGGTCGTGCTAAGCACCACCGGATACTCGCGGGTAAACTCTTCGGAATTCCGGCGGAAATCATTCTTTTCAAAGCATCGTCTATTATTCCGCCAATGATACCGTGTTGCCAGCTCCGCCCGGAACAGCCGCAGGGACTTCTGTGTGAGCTCGTCCATCTTCGCGTCGAAAGCGTAGTGTTCCAGCTTGCGGTTCAGTTCCTGCTTTTCGACTTCCAGTTCCCGCCTCTTTACAGAATAGAACTGACTCTGCAAATAGGGAATGACCAGTTCCGGAGAATGAAGGAATAATTTGAGTGCATTACGATTGAAGCGGAACATGATGGAGAGCTTTTGCAAAAGACCCAGTTGGGTTTCGTGTTCCGCGTGCTGTTCAAACTCCATCCAAAGCGCAAGAAGCTTCTGTGAGGACAGCTTGTCCAAGCTCTCCGTCGGCGCATCGCTGTAAGTCGCATAGTATTCCTCGAAATAGTGCTGCTCCGGATTCAGCTGCAAAAATTCCTGCTCAATTTCCGCAATGCGGTTCTTGGCGTTGAGCATTTCATTCAGTTCCCTGGAAAGCGCAGTTGTCTCCTGATCCAACTGCTGTCGTTCTTCCGGGGGCATTTCCCAATCGCTCATATCCGGATAGGTGCCTGTCTGTGCATCCAGAAACCTCTCCTTGTTGGCAAGGCTGCCGAGAAACGCAGTCAGAAAGTCAACATTCTTCTTTTCCAGCTTTTCCGCCACATTGTGCGTTGCAGAGTTGTTGTTAGATACGACCGCCACGGTTTTCCCGCTCCGAACCACATTGGCAATGATATTTAGGATCGTCTGCGTCTTTCCTGTCCCTGGAGGTCCCTGAATGATGCTGATTTTGGAGGAAAGCGCCCGCTCCACCGCCAGCTTCTGGCTCTGGTTCAGGCCAAACGGATAGATCACCGCCTCCGGCATCTGGGGTGCTTTGACTTCCTTCTGCGGTGCAAGATAGCTTGCCAGCACGGTATCCTCGCTGACCTGCTGGATCTTGTCATACTGCACGCTTAGAATGTTGATACCGTTTTCCGCCACCAGACTGATTGCAGCGGCAGTCTCCTTGAAATATTGGAATGTTTCTTGATTTTTACCGTCTGCCAGGCAATTTTGCTGGAACTGCACTTCACTTCTGCGGAACGATAAATCTTTCTTTCCGTTGCGGACAATGCGGTAATATCCGCCGAAGTCGAGCAACTCATCAATTTCGCTGATGGTCTGCCCATTTGCGGTGACAATCACCTGCGCAGGGTCAATTTTCTTTTTCAGAGGCAGAATCTCCACATTGCTACTCTGAAAGCTGTACGACTTATTGGGCGCACTGGTATAGACGACCTCGCACTTCCCGTCATGGAACTGAAAGCTCGCGACCGAGTCCGTCTGGTCTTTTCCCTTTATGATGATTAAGTGCTTTCGTGCGTCCATAGGCATCTCTCCCATTCAATCAAACATGCAAGCACAACAGTATACCGAATCTTCGTTTTTAAAAGCTGCTGAAATTTCTATGGCATTAATTGTTTTCTTCGAAATTCTCAACCTGTTCCATAACTTTTTTAAAAACTTCAGGACTGTACTGCGGAGGATATCCATTCTTAACCAAACATACCTTAATATCAAATTTGAGCTGGTCACGGACAATTTGATTGTTAAGCCAATCCGCAAAGGATGATTTTGTATCAATGATCTCCTTTATCTTCCTTGCGAGAGCTTTGCACTTACTGTTTACAATGACTCCGCCAAAGTTCTTATCCTCGCCGTATTCAAAGTTGTATTGATCCCTCAATGACATCAAAATATCATAGAACGCCTTTTCTTCGAAGGTTAAACCAACTTTTCGGAAACTTTCGCGGCTCTCGTTCATTTCCTGCAAAATTCTTAATGCCTGTTCCGTAGCATTGCGAATAATATCTTCCGATGCCTGTTCCTGCGTTTCTCCAGCCTCTTCTGAGGAAAGGCGTTTGCGACGCTCATGGTATTCCGCAATTGTTTTTTCAAGCATCTCTTGAAATTTCTTCGCAGCGACTTGATTTGTTTTGCTGTATTCTATTATTTGCCTACGCAGTGTTTTGATCAGTAGTTCAAGTTTTGAAGCCGGCATTTTTACATCAGACAGTTTTTCTAAGAATTCCGGGCCGAAAATATCTTCTTGTTCACCTTCGTTGAGAACGTTTTCCACCCTGTTGTATCGAAGGGCCTCTTCGACCATTCGGGCAACATGGCGGTTCATTACCTCGGTGTCGACCTCACTTGTTCCGCTCATTTTGCGGACAAATCCTGCAATTGCCATGAAACACTGGGCCAAGGCAGATTCTTCTTCGCCAAGTTCTCCTGACGGTTGGCAAATATCAAACGCCATGCGCATCCGCTTTACAGTTTTCAGAAAATAGGTTTTGAAAGAAACTGTTTTGACGCTTTTACCGCTGTTGCTCATGCTTTGCATTTCTTGCGTGGAAATAAAAACAAATTCAGCCGCTTTAGAAAGATGGCGATATCGCTCAAATGGGTCTCCATCAGGATTTAAGAAAGGTCTCAAATCAAGACCGGCGAATAAATCCTTCAGCACGGACAATTCCTCTCTGAACACAGCAGTGGCCTGTTCGACATCGTCAGTCGTAGGCGCAACGGATGTATTGCCGCCGTATATCTTCATCGCCGTCCGCATATTGTCGCGAATACCAATGTAATCAATAATCATGCCGTACTCTTTGCCTGGGTATTTTCTGTTCACTCGGCTGATCGTTTGAATAAGCATGTGCTTTTTTAAGGGTTTGTCGTTGTACATATATGTAAGCGCCGGAACATCAAAACCAGTGATCCACATATCTACAACGATGGCAATATGAAAATTGGATTTTTCCTGTTTAAATGCTACATCCAGTGCATCGGAGCGCTTATCATTTTTAATGCCGCCGAGATAGTTATACATTTCTGCCTTATCATTGCTGCCGACACTTGCAACCATAGCCATAAATGGCATGGTCTTCAATTCCTTCAGTTCCTCTTCCGTTGCGGAAACACCGTCAGCAGTTTTCTTCTCAATAAACCATTCCGGGTATTTATCTTGAAATATCTTGAGGAGTTCATAGGCAATGGGTCTTGAGGAACAAACGATCATCGCTTTCTGCACTCTGTCGGGGTCCGTCGCACAAGCCGCAACATAGTGGTCGTGGATGTCTACCGCCAACCGCTTCAAGCGGGAAGGCTCACCGAGGATAACTTCCATGGAGCTCATTGCCTTCTTGCTGGCTTCAATATCTTCTTCCGTTGCACCATCATCGGCACAGGTCTTGTAGTATGCTTCGATTTGCTTGACCTTCTCATCATCCAAAAGCACTTTCGCGATTCTCGGATGGTACTTGATGGACACAGTAAGGCCATCAGCTACAGCTTGATCCATGGTATATCGGTCGATTTCATTGCCGAAGGTCTGATATGTTTCCGCTATAGGCGTACCTGTGAAACCCACAAAGGTCGCCTGTGGGAACGCTTCCTTCAGGACCTTTGCATAAGGCTTGGACACCATCGCTTTCATATTCTCATCGGCATCTTTGCTGAACTGAATCTTCTTGGAATGTTCAAGCTGGGTTCTGTGCGCCTCGTCGGAGAAGCAAATAATATTTGCCCGGTCATTGATCAGCCCGATTTTGTCATCTTCTCTGTCACAGAATTTTTGTATGGTACAGATATAAAAACCGCCGCTTTCTCGGACACCTAATTCTTCACGAAGCTTCTTTCGGCTGGGAACAACGCTAACTTCTCCGAGATTCAGAAATTCTTTACTCTTCGTAAATAACTTCGCACCCTGCTTTTGCAATTCCTCTCTGTCAACGATCATGATGATGGTCGGAGATCCAATCTCAGGGCAGCGAAGGGATAACTGGCGGGCAAGAAACGCCATGGTGTAGGTTTTGCCGCAGCCGGTGGCTCCAAAATATGTACCACCTTTACCGCTTTTTTCTTCTACCGATTTTACAATGCTTTGCTTCAATCGCCTTGCAGCGAAAAACTGCGGATACCGGCAAACGATTTCACGCTCATCGCTGTCGTAAATGCTGTCTTGGAAATAAATGTAATCGCGAAAGATTTCAAGGAATCTCTCAGGTGCGTAAACACCCTTTACCATATTTTCAGTTTCCTCAAAAGGCAGCGTTGATACCTCGTCACCGTCGTTTACTCTGCGCCAGGCGTAAAAATGCTCATAGGGTGTACGAACGGTACCAAGTCGGGTCTTCACACCATCCGAGATGCAGGCCAGCGGGCAATAATGTAGCAGATGCGGAATATCCCGCCAGTAGCGAATATTGATCTGTTCCCACGCATCATAGATAGTGGCATTGGCATTCGCCGGGTTTTTAAGTTCTATCACACAAAGTGGAAGCCCATTGACAAACAGAAGCACATCTGGTCTACGGGTTTGTTTCTGCCCGTTATTGACATACTCCACGGTAAACTGGTTGACGCAGCGGAAAATGTTGTTTCCGGGATTTTCATAATCAATCAGAGCCACCATTCGCGGTGTCCCGCTCTGCGGTGTAAATTGAACACCATCTATCATCCAGCCATAGACCTTGTGCAGCGTTGCAAAATCGTTCTCCGCGCCAACAAGTCGCACAGAATTTATAATGCTGCGAATTTCGTCCGGCAGTAAATCCGGGTTGGTTTCGGTCAAAAACCTCTCCAAATCATTGGAATACAGTACATCCTTCCGGGTCTGCCGGTTGATTTTGTTTCCCCGCAAATACTGCCATCCCTCTCTTTCCAAGGAGGTGATAAAGGCATATTCATATTCAGATTCGCAAAAATGCCCGTTAAAGTTTTGAAGTTTAGACATGGCGTTAGCCTCCATATTCTTTGAGTAGTTTCAGCAAGTCTTCTGCCACAAACTCTGAACTTCCGCTACTCTTCTCTTCAACAAAAAGTGCATCGTATTGCTCATCAGTTAGCAATTGCATTCTATATTCCAGCCTGTTAGGGATATTCTTATTTAGGAAGCTTTTCCTCGTTAAAGAATCCAAATACAGTGTCAGTTGAATGAGAATTGCCCTTTCAGCGTCAGGTTCTGTATTTGTAAAATGCACATATTGATTGATGAGTTTCTTTGGCTCTTCCAAAAGTCTTCGTGCATAAAATTTATCATATTCACCGTAATCTCCATCTGGCTCTAAATAGTATACCTTTTGAAGATTGTATCCATATTTGGCGAAAATACCGTCATCAGGTGAAATATAACCAATGGAATCAAATAAAGTAGTCTCCAGCCATGCTTCGGGGTGTTCGATTCCATTATTTTCATAACCATCATAGGACATATTCTGCAACTCATTCCTCAGAAATCCCAGTGCATATCTAATTGCATTTTGATACTTTTCTAAAGCAACATTATTCCGAGAATCCGACAGCTCTATGGTAAAAAAGCGGATATATTTATCAAATAGGTAATCATTCCCATAGTCAAATCTCTTCAAGTATTCATCTTTCAAATACGCCAGCCATTGAATGATGTTATTATCAAACTCAGCAAGGTTCTTTATTTTCTCGTTCCGAAGTCGTTCGTATTCTTTGTCTGTGTATGCATTCTTTGCTTCAATAATCTTTGGAATAAAGTCGATCCACTTTGCTAAATACTGCTCAAATTGTGAAACATAGAGTCCAAGATAGATTGTTTTTTCACAGCGGTTTGAAGGATAAATGAATGCTATTAGATCAGCAGTTTCATCATTGTACAAAGTAAGAGTATTCTTCCACGAAACAAATGGGCAACAGTGAAACTGGCTGCCATTCAGGAACTCTTTCTGGTGATTTGTACAGAGCGGATGCACAGAACACAGGGAGCGGATATATTCAAAATATTTTTGGTCAGTACTTCTCTCCTCAAACTCATTTTTGAAAACTGATGTCGAGTTTTCTATTTCTTCAATTAACCGGTTATCGACTCTGAATATTTTTCCGATTGTTTTTATGCAATCAATTACAATATAAGCATTATTGATAAAATCATAAAAATCAAATGCAGAGCGAGACCTTTTATCCTTGCCCAGCTCAATATGGTTAAGATAATCGAGTGTATCTTCCAGCCTGTCCATTGCAGCGCAAATTCGATCCCATGCGCAATATGATCCCTTTGTTTGTTTTTCATCATGCACATTATCAATAGACTGTTTTCGTCGGTCATTCACTGCGTCCCGCAAATTTCTGGCATATTCTGTATTAAATTGGAAACGGAACGTTTCCATCATTTTCCTTCCTCCAGTGAGCCGCGAATCAGTATTGGGCAAATATTTTTGATCTGTGCCTTTAGCTGCTCATTGATTTTTTTGCGGGCGTTATATACGGTGTACATTTCGGCGATAGACTTCTGCACCTCAATACCTGGAATAGGGATTTGAACATCACACATGTCCTCCCAGTTAAAGTTTTCCCTTGCCGAACCCCAAGAATGAAAGCGTGCATATCTATTAAACTCATTTCTTGATAGGAATAGCATTAAATACTGTGGGAGTAATTCTTCTATATTTTTGCTTCTGAACACCACATATGACGATGAACAGATATGTGTTCTGCCAGTATCGTTTAACGCAATAGAGATTTTCCCTCCATTGCGGGATGTTACAGTCACATATGCAAATTCATTAGGTTGAATTAAGAGATATGGGGCAAGATTTACATCCTTCATGTCAGCTTTCGTCCTAATCAATTTCTTTTCTATGGAAATCCCCATGACATCATCGATACCATATTGGGAATTTTCGTTTGTCAGTTCTGTCAGCTCAATATACTTTCCAATTTTTTCGCACGGCATTTTTCTCCGTAGTTCTTCTATGTAACCATCGCAAGTGAGCTTCAAATCCTCCAAGCCGCGCTCGTATGCCTGCTGGTTGGCAACCATGGAATTGTAGATATCAACATATTTCTGCTGTGTCGACAGGTTGGGAAGCTCGATGTCTATATTGCAAAGAGTTTCCCAATCAAAAGTTTCTCTCGCCGACCCCCAAGAATTAAATCTTGCATAACGGTCAAATTCCGGACGGTTAAAATACATGAACAAGTAATCAGAGTCCAACACGTCTGGCTTCAAAACACTAAAAACAACATATGACGAAGAAACTATATAGGTTCTATCAGTTGTGTTGTGTGCCAGAGTTATTTTCTCGCCGTTTCTTGATGTTACAGTCACGTAAGCGAAAAAGCCTGGTTTGACAAGGATATACGGAGAAAGTGAAACGTCCCGCATATCGGCTTTTGTGTCAATAAAAACCTTTTGAATTGAAATTCCCCTTACATCATTAATCAAGTATTGGTTGTTGGCATTTCTTTCATCTTCAAGTTGTATTAAATCGCCCAACTTGTACTTACTCAATCCCATAGTCGATCCCCCTGAACGCATCCTCCAGCATTTTCTGGGACTGCTTTTCCTGCGCCAGCACCTCACGCATTTCCTGTTGGATGCGTGCCATTTCCGCAGGGAAGTCGATCTCCAGATCATGGTCGATAAACTCGATATACTTGCTGGGGATAAGGCTCCAGCCCTGCTTTTCGATCTCATCCATCCCCACGCTGCGGTAAAGCTCCGGCACGGCATAATCTGTGCCGTCCGTCCCCTCATCCTGCCACGTGTGATAAATGTCGGCAGCGTGCCGGATCTGCGCTTCATTCAAAAGTACTTTCTTTTTACCCTCGCCTTTCACGGGGTTTTCCGTCCATGTGCGCAGATCCATAAACAGGATTTCATGCTCCCGGTTGCGAAGCATCCGTTCGTGATACTTCCCGCCCTTTTTGTTCTGGTTCAGTATCCAGAGCGTGACACTGATATCGGTGGTGATAAACAGTTCCCGAGGAAGAATGACAATGGCTTCCACCTTATCATTCTGAATCAGTTTTTTGCGAATCTCTAAGGTGTCACTGTCGCCCAACGCGCCGTTCGCCAGCAGGAAGCCCGCAACGCCGTCTGCGGCCTTCAAATGTGAAAGCATATGCAGAATCCAAGCGTAGTTGGCGTTGCTCTCCGGCGGTGTAGCATAGTCTGCCCAGCGGGAGTCATTTTTCAGATTTTCATCGTACCAGCCCTTGAGGTTGAATGGCGGGTTGGCCATGATGTAATTGAAATACAGGCCCTTATGCAGGTCATGGGTAAAGGAAGAATCTGCTTCGCCGCCAAGATGATGGCTGATGCCGCGCAGGGCAAGATTCATCTTTGCAAGGCGATAGGTGGCGGGCTCTTTTTCCTGGCCGTATACATTGATGCCGCTGATATCGCCCTTTTTCGCCTTGACAAGGTCAGCGCTCTGAATAAACATACCACCGGAGCCGCAGCAGGGGTCGTACAAGGTTCCGTCAAAGGGCTCGATCATGGCAGCGATCAGTTGAACAGCGTCGTGGGGTGTGTAGAACTCCCCCTCCTCCTTTGTGGCATTGACGGCAAACTCCTTGAGGAAATATTCGTACACACGACCAATCAGGTCTTTCTCTTTGCCAAACGCCTTATGACTGATTTTGTTGACCTCGTCAACCACCTTCTTGATGTCATTCGGTGCAAGGTTTCGGGTGGTAAATGTCCCCTCCACGAAGCAGCCACGAAGCTGCTTGCTGCTGGTGGCAATGCTGTGCAGTGCCGTATCAAGCGCAACATTGAGCTTCGGCGCAGGCGTGTTGATGATGGTAGACCAGCGAGCTTCCGGCGGGAGATTATAGGTACCGTCCGTGAAAGTGGCATCATCAAAGAATGCCGCGAAAATTTCAGGATCATCCGGGTCAAGCCCCTGTGCAATCAAATCCTCGCGGAGCTTTGCTACGCCATCCTCGAATTTTTCTCCGATAAAACGCAGAAATACGAGGGTCAGCATCATGTCGCGCTTTTCAAAGAAAGAGCCGGAATTGCGTGCCGCACGCAAAATATCTCTGCATTTGAACAGGATCGAGTCCAAATTAATTGTTTCTTCAACCTTTTTCTTAGCCATGTAATAATCCCCTTCTATTCTTCACTCATCAGATGCTCTCTTGGCAATCGCATTTATTCCCAGCAGCGTTTTCAGCACATTTATAATCTGCTCGTATTCAATACCCGCTGCATAGGTGAATTGTTTGCGGTACCTTTCCCACATTGTCTTGAGCTCTGGGCTTTCTTCGATATTCCGAAGAATGCCGGGAACATCCTTAATCTGTCGAGTCGTACCACGGTGATTTGCGGTTGCCTTTAGTGCATCCTCAAACACTGCTTTGTCGAATTTCTGTGAGGTGGTCAGTATGTAGGCATCGTAAAAATCTCTGGGACGGGTATTGAATACGCCGCGTCGCAAAATGGTCTCCACCTTTTCCGCCATAACAGTTTCGATGTTATATGCCCACAGCTCGTAGGTTTTTTCGTCATCGAAAATCTCAGAGAAGTTGTACTGTACTGCATGAGGCGTGATGGCATCGCCAGTGGACACATCGATGCTCAGCGGAGTAACAATTGTGTCAAACCATGCGTTCAACATAACCCGGTATCCGCCGTATATGTCATCTTCACGGATGGGTGAAATGGTTCCGATCTCAAAAGAGACACCATCATCAAAACGAATTGCGCAGATCTGCTCCAGCGCGCTGCGGATGGCATCCGGTGTGAGAGGCAGGTTTTTCAGAGTGGTATCCAGATCCATTGTAGCGCGATTATACAGCCCGACGATGGCAGCCACCAGCATACCGCCCTTCAACACGAACTTTTCCCTGTAATCAGAGACAGACAGGCGCACCAACAGGCGCTCGAACATATAGTTCTGCAAAATGACCTGCGCAGGAATATTCTTCTTTTTTGCAATGTTTCGGATTCTCGCTTTCAAGCTCATTGCATTACTCATAGAAGCACCTCCAAATACTGACGCAGAACATTAGCCACCCGCATTTTCTTTGCATAACCGCTCAGTTTGTTCAGATCTTTTTGGGGATTTACCGCATACAGTTTCAGTGCGGCGTGGAATGTTTCTGTCCCAAGCTTGTTACGACTGCGAATGACATCGCAGATGGTTCGCTCCAGATCATATGCGGGGACCTTGTTCCCGGCAGGTGTTTTCAGCATTGTTTTACCGAGTGCAAACAATTCAGGCTTGATATAATACACCTTACATTCCGACTTGATTGCCGCGGACGGAATGCAGCCAGACGGTGCCGTAACCGTATGTTCAAATGGTGTACGGTCAGAAATACCGTGAAGGTAAAGAGCTGTTTCGTGAGAAAAAATGATCCTGTCGGAACGGTTGCTGATGGCCAGCAGCTCGTCCTGCATATCATCAGGCAAAACGTATTGACCCTTCACGATACGATGTATTCTGTTTTCCTTGCACAGTTTGCAAAGCATTGCTTTCGAGATGCCTCTCTGTGCCGCTATTTTTGTTTCGATGATTCCGCCATGCGCTTTAGCAATGGTGGAGAGTTCCGTCATGTAATCCATGCTCTCACCTCGGCTGCGATAATCCCTTAATATTATACTTATTATTATGATGAAAGTCAACTCGTTCTGAGTGCTAATCGAAAAATACTCATAACAAAATTATGACAAAAGTCAACAGCGTTTTCCTCGCAGGGCGCAGATACTTTCCTTTACTTCGGTACGATTTTCCTTAAAACACCACCAGAATTAAGGGAATGTAATAACTGTTAGGGTGTGATGGTATTCTTTGTCTATAGCGATGCAAATTTTGCGCCGCCTATCCCTGCATAAAGGACTTGCACAACCTCCACATCCGAGGTACAATGCGGCAAACTGGAGCGGCTAATTGGAAGAGAATCCAGAAATGTGCTGTCAGAGAGCCATTATTTATACAGAGGTGTACGGAGTTCCCGGAGTTGGTGGATGCGGATGGGGTCGGCTGGTTCCTCCGTCATGTTCTCCGCGCTGCGGACTTCATGCTGGCGCACCCGGAAAAGGTGCGCAGCACCTCACTCAAGTATACGGAGGTTATTCAGTCCAAGTTTGCCGCCGCATGGCGAAGCAAGGTGATGCAGTACCAAATCCCGATTTTTGCGTCCCAAACCAAGGGCGCATGGACGCTGCGCTTTGACGATGTCCTTGCCGATGCGCTGGAGCTGGGGCCGCTGCGCAGAGAGGGGCCGGAGCTGCCGCCTGAACTGACCGAAAAAGTAACAACAGCGCTTCCGAAGGAAATTCCATCCGAGGTTGTCTGTACGCTGATCCGCTATTATCTCGCCAACAGGCAAGATGATTGCGAGTGGGTGGTCCTGCCGGTGGCAAGCTTTGACGCCTACTTCGGAGATA
>OHAF01002233.1_pt1 | contig 15228 bp, 7 predicted proteins | sample 1577041 | NCBI WGS metagenome assembly OHAF01 (sample SAMEA3541495, study PRJEB24748) | human gut metagenome | biome: human gut; feature: human-associated habitat; material: faeces | place: China | collected 2012
TTGAACACTTAAAGTTGATATTCGCATAGTATTGAACAAATTGTTCTGTACCAGCATTATAAAATGATTCCATTTTATATGTTGTTTCATTATCTGTCATATATACTTCTATTTCGATAGAAGTATTGTCATTTGCTATGAAATTTCCTTGATCATCTTTTTCAACTTTGTTTTTTGTATTTCTATCTATTGCCTTATTTATTAATGAAGCCACATCAATACCATTTACATCTTGGTCTTTGTATTTATCAAATTCAAGATTTTCTTTTTGAATCTGATTTTGCTCATTTTTATAAGAAATAAATTTGTATCCAACTAGCGCTACAATAATAACTACAAGAGCTAAAAATATAAATATTTTTTTCTATCTAACTTATAATCAAAAAATATTTTATCATAGGATACAATTTTGTATCCTATGGTAAAGTTAGGAGGCATTACAAGTGCAAAAAAAAATTAAAAAATCTTGTCTGACTCTTATTCTGGCTACTTGTATGATTATAACAAATTACAGTGGTAGTATTATAGCTCATAAATCGTCAGAAAATATTGTTCAGGTTAGAGGAATGTCGTCTGATGATGTGATCACTGATGCGTTAAAGGCAAAGTTGAATAAAACTGATGGCTATATAGATAGCATGGTATATTTTAAGGATGATACATCAAATGAGGATATTCAAAAACTTAGTAAGACCATAAAAACAGAAGAGAGTAAAGACGATAAAGACAGGAAGGCTGTTATAGCTCAGCTATCTCAGACTGCTATGGAAAGTCAAGATGGCGTATTGGATTGGTTAGAGCAAGAAAAAGAATCTGGGAATGTAAAAAGTTATGAAAGTTTTTATATCATAAATGCCATACATTTGAAATCCAAAGCGAATCTAATAGAGAAATTAGCGTCTCATCCTAATATACGTAAAATAGATATAAATCAAAAAATTCAAGCTGATAATCCAATTGACAAGCAACCAAGTAATTTAGAATCTAACAGAGATGAGATTGAGTGGAATTTGAAAAATATCGGTGCAGACTTGGCTTGGAATCAGGGAGTTAGAGGTCAAGGTGTGACGGTCGGTATAATGGATTCAGCAGTAGACGCTAACCATCCTGCCTTAAAGAGAAAATTTAAAGGTTATGACCAATCAACTAATAGAGTTAATTTTGACAATAGTAATTATTTTGATGCTATTCAAGGTAAGCAGGATACTAGTGGTGTTCTTGATATGGCTCATGGAAGCCATTGTACTGGTATAGTACTGGGTTCTGAATTAAATTCAAGTGGTGAGGAATTTAATAGAATAGGTGTAGCACCTGATGCTCAATGGATTAATGCCAGAATATTTGATAGTAATTACAAGAATGTAGAACAATCAAGTTTTATAAGGGCAGCTGAATGGATGTTGGCTCCTGGAAATGACCCCTCTAAGGCACCTCAAATCATCAACAATTCATGGGGTGGTTCACAGTATTTGACAGATACCTGGTTTAAATCCACTGTAGATAGGTGGAGACAGGCCCACATCTTACCAGTATTTGCAGCTGGTAATCAGATGCCTGGTGAATCATTACCTGGTGATAGTAGTATAGTTATACCTGCGTCATACCCTGAGTCTTTTGCAGTAGGAGCAGTTGATATAATGGGTAACTTGGCTTCGTTTTCAAAAAGAGGGCCATCCCTATTTGATACAAGCCTTACAAAGCCAGAAATCTCTGCACCTGGGGTTAATGTAAGGTCCAGTATCAAAGATACTTATGCTTATATGAGCGGTACTTCAATGGCAGCCCCACATGTAGCTGGTGTTGCAGCCTTGGTAAAATCTGCAAAACAAAATCTAAATGATAGAGAGATACAAAAAATTTTAGAAGAAACTGCAACTCCAAAGACAGATTCCTACTACAAGACAGCACCTAATAATGGATACGGGCATGGAATTGTCAATGCTTATGCTGCAGTCGTAAAGGCAATGGATAAAGAAATAGGAACTATTAGGGGAAAAGTAACCTCTGATGGAAAACCAGTAGAAGCTGAGATAAGTGTAGAAGGTACAGATATTAAGGTTAAGAGTAGTTCTTCGAGTGGTGAATTTTTCCTTGTATATCCGTCAGAGGGGGATATAAAAATATCTTGCAAGGCATTTGGATATAATTCTATAGACAAAACAATTAAAATTAACAAAGAAAATACTACTCATGTAGACTTTGATATGGTTAAGAAACCTACAAAAAATTTGGAGGGGAGTGTTAGTGACAAATCAGGCACAAAATTATCTGATGTAAATGTATATTTAGTAGAAGATGCTACAACTGAGATTGAACTAACAGGAAATGATGGAAGGTTTAGCATCAAAGATGTTCCAGTAGGTGAATATACACTCAGAGCCTTTAAGCACGGATACAAATTCTATGAAAAAAAGGTAACACTTGATGAAAATTCAAGCGATTTTGATATAAACTTGGAAGACAAGAATGATTTAGATGAAGTTGAACTTTATTATGATAATGGTAAGGAAAACGAAAATGGAAAAAATCAGGTTGTTGGCATAAATGGTGATTTAGGAGTAGCAGTTTCATTCAAACCAAAGAAAAAGGCTACCTTGAGTAAAGTTAAGGTTAGGTTTGCTAGCGATATAGAGAATACGGGAACTTCTGCTATGATTTCTGTTGTGAAATTTGATAAAAATAATCGTATTAAAACATTATTAATGCCATTAAAAGTCAGACATTTGAATGTATTTGGTGATACGGAAATTGATTTGGAAAAGTATAATATACAAGTAGACGGAGAGTACTATGTTGTTATAGAACCGGACAAGGATACGAATAAATCTATTGTGGTTGCTCTTGACAGAACGGCTAGCAAGATGAAGAAATATTCATATCAAGTTGACAGAGGCTATTTCAGGTCTTATGATAGTCTAGATAATAAGAAAGGGGCTCTTATGATAAGATCAATAATATCATACGAAGAGGGAGCCAGTGATATAGATTATGGTAGCAATGGTGATGATCAGAAGCACAAAAAGCCTGAAAAAGACAAAGAACCTGAAAAAGGCAAAGAGCCTGGAAAAGGCAAAGAACCTGAAAAGGGTAAAGAACCTGAAAAGGGTAAAGAACCTGAAAAAGGTAAAGAACCTAAAAAAGATAATAACTCAGATAATAGCTACGAAAATGATGTAAAAAAAGCTATTGAGGAAATGAAGAAAAAACAAGAATTAAATAAAAAGAAAGAAGATGATAAGGTTAAAGAAAATAAAATAAAATCACAGAATATCAAAAGAATTAGCGGAAATGATAGGATATCCACCTCTATAAACTTATCAAGACATTACTTTAACCATTCTGATACCATTGTATTGGTAAATTCTAAAGAATACCCAGACTCACTTACAGCTGCTCCATTGGCAAAGGCAAGGAAGGCACCTGTTTTGTTAAATGATCCTAATGGACTTGATACTCAAGTTAAAAATGAAATTAAGAGATTGGGAGTGAAGAAAGTCATATTGGTAGGAGGTAATAATTCTTTAAGAATAGGTCTTGAAAGAGATTTAAAGAAGATGAATCTAAAATTAAGCAGGATAGCTGGAAAAGACAGGTATGATACATCTGCTAGAGTTGCTAAGGAATTGGTCAAACTTACTGGTCATTTTGACAGGGCAATTGTTGCATCAGGTGAAAATTTTCCGGATGCACTGACTGCATCATCAATTGCTGCTAAGGATGATATTCCAGTATTGTTGGTAAAATCAGATAGTGTCCCTGACTACATTGATAAGGCGATGAAGGATATGGGAATAAAGAAAACAATACTAGTTGGTGGTAATAATTCAATAGGGAAGAATATAGAGACTAAACTAAGGGCAGAATATAGAATAGCAGGTAAAAATAGGTATGAAACGGCCAAACTTGTTAGTAGATATGCATACAAAAATTCAAAAAGTATATTCTTGACGACAGGTGAGTCTTTTGCAGATGCATTAGTGTCATCAGGTTTGGCAGCTATGCAAAATGCTCCTATACAGTTATTAAATCCTAGAAATAATTCAGATAATTATATAGATTATACTAGTAAAGAAAATATAGAAGAGATTATCGTTTTAGGTGGAGAAAGAAGTGTTCCTGAACATATTGTTGATTTTTTTATAAATGAAAAATAGAAACGAGAGAGTAAAATAATTTCTAATTTTGTCATCTATGATCAATTTGTTGATTAGACATCTATAGGGTTATTAAAAGAGATTATATTTATTAGCTGTATAAATATTTAGCGTTGGTGAGAGAATAAATTCTCCCCCAACGCTAATTTTTTATAAAGAATAGTATCATTACTAAGGACAAGAGTATAGATTAATTTATATACTCTCAAAAAACACAGAATCAATTACCTATATTAATAAATAAGTTCAAGGATAAAAAATTGTACAATATATATGTGAACTATATTATTTATTTTTTCTATCATAAACTATGAATTTATAGCAAGGGGCCTTTTCAGGAATAATATAATCAGATTCAGATGCTTTGGACCATATGCTTGAATCTACCTATGGAAAAAAACTATCTGCATTGACCGGTTCATCTTCCTCAATTTCAGTTATATAGAGCCTACTGGCAATATCCATAAACTGTTTATAGACATTGTCACCACCACATATAAATATCTTTTCATCTGGGTGGTCAAGGGCATATTGGACAACATCTTCCTTAGAGTGAAGAGTATAGGCCTGGTCGTAATGGTTATTCCCCCTAGTAAGTATGATATTCTTCCTATTTGGAAGGGGTCTTTTTGGAAAACTAGAGTAGGTTTTCCTACCACAAACTATAGTGTGATTTAAAGTAGTTTCCTTAAAATACCTGAGGTCATCTTTTAGGTGGTAGAGCATGTCTCCGTCAATACCTATTGCCCTAGTATTTTTAGTCATGGCAACTATCATATATATATTGTCTATCATATATCTTCTCCTATTTTATACTAAGATAGGCTATGGTTAGACTAGCATATCCTAAGTCTTTACAGTCTTGTATATTTTATCTATCAAATTACTATATGGCCAATTCAAACTGGAAGTTAGGCTTTACAGGGTCATAGTTTTCCATTGTAAAGTCATCTAGAGTAAAATCATAAAAGTTAGTCTTGTCTGGATTTAAAACCAACCTAACAGATTCATGGCATTCTTGAGGGTCTCTAGCCATCATTTCTTTTATCTGGTCTATATGCCTGTCATAAATGTGGGCGTTGTTTACATAGTGGCAGAATACACCTGCTTGTAAGCCTACGTGTCTAGCAACCATCATCTGTAGGGCAACATACTGGATCTTATTTATTGCATTGGCTACAGCTACGTCAGATGACCTCTGTATAAGAGTCAAATCAAGGTAACCATCCCTTACAGACCACTGTGTCTCCATTGCACATGGGTATAGACCCGCAGTTTCTTCAAGGTCAGCCTCCTGGTATAGGTTGATTATATGCCTTCTTCCATATGGCTGGTTCTTTAAGTTTTCCAATAGTTTATCCATTAGCTTGTATCTCTTGACTGTAGCCCCGTATCTTTGGCCTATAGTCCTATCACCTAGGTCCCATTCGTCCCACCAAGTAATATCATACTTGTCTCTTAATAGGTCTAGATTATTGCTCTGGTCCTGGTATATCCATAAGATTTCCTTAATACCAGACTTCCAGGCTACCTGTCTTAGAGTAACTATTGGAAGTTCTCCCTTTGATAGGTCGTATCTTTCAAATACCTGGTTTACAAACATTGTATGAGATGGCGTACCATCTGCATATTTTGGTCTGACTTTTTCTCCAAGGGTATTGTTTCCACTATTTAAAATATCATTACAAAGTGATTTTAAATTATTATCTGCTATTGTCATCTTTACCTCCTATGAACACCTTTATATACATGTATTGTTAATATATTACATAAAAATATATAGTAGTATTTTACCATATATTAACCATAAAATATATAAAAGTATCATTTATATTACATTTTTTTCATAAACAGAAGAAATACACAAAAAGAATTAGAATTGTAATTGTAATGTTACTTGAAAATTATTTGATATATTTATATACTAGAATTAGGAAATTATTAATTATTCATTGGTTAATGAATATCTGAGTTTATTTAATTGTGTGAGGTGCGTAAATATGAAAAAATTAATGAAAAAAACAGCTATATTTGTAGCTGTAGGAGCAATGGTGGCAAGTATAGGACCATCAGTTTATGCCCAGAACGTTACCAGTCAAAACATCAGTGGTAGCGACAGGTATTCCACAGCTGTTAAAATATCACAGTCTGGATGGAGTCAGTCTGATACAGTAATATTAACAAATGCAAATGCAGTAGCAGATTCCTTGTCAGTTGCCCCTCTTGCCAGCAAGCTAAGGGTGCCGGTATTATTGACACAGAGCGATAGCCTTAATGAGGCAACTATGGCTGAACTATCAAGACTAGGGGCTAAGAAGGTTCTAATAATTGGAGGTCAAGATTCTATATCAATGGGCCTGGAAGATAATTTAAAAACCTCTTCGCTTGATGTAGAAAGAATAGAGGGGGCAAGTAGGGAAGAGACTTCTCTAAATATAGCTAAAAAACTTAAAGAACTTACTAGTGAAAAGTTCCAGGCTGCATTTTTAGTTAATGGCCATAAGGGGCTTGCAGATGCTGCAGGTATTGGTGCTATAGCTGCCAAGAAGGGGGCACCTATACTATTTACTTCTAATAGTAGGCTAGAAGCTACTAGGTCTGACCTAGGCCAGTTAGGAATTGACAATGTCTATGTAATAGGTGGTAACCTAAGTCTAGTAGGTGAATTTGACAGGATAGCTACTAGTGTAGAGAGAATTGCAGGCTCAAATAGGCAGGAGACAAGTTTAAAGATGATGAACAAGTTTAACCCTAACCCTGCTGTAGTTTACCTAACAGATGATGGTGGGGTAAGGGCCAACAGGCTTATCGACGCAGTTCTTATAAATTCCGGAATCATTGCAAGTAATGCCCAGGCTAGTGCTAGTGATAAGGGGGTTGAACAAGTTGGACCAACTAAGAGCCCTAAGTCTTCAAATCTAGCCGAAGGAGCAGTGCTTTTAGTTAATTCAAACAATGGTCTTTCCTTTAACCAGTACAAGACCCTTTACAATATGTCCAGCCTTACAGGTCTTACACAGGTGAGTGGTGGAGATGCACTTACTAATAGTATGGGTATCCTGTCAAACCTAATGCAAAATAAGGGGAATGCCAAGGCTGACCAGGCTTTTGATAGACTTATGAAGTTGGAATACCTGACAACTGAATATAATGTATATGGGACAAAGAAGCAGATAGAAGGAAGCCAGTTTTTATCTACACTTAAAATGGATAGCTCTTTCAACTTTATATATGATAGGGCAAGGATGGAGTCCTTATTAAAAAATATGGATAATAAGGCTGTACCTAAACAGTTAAGTGACTCATATGCCTACTGGAAAAACGGTGACGTTATTATATCTAAGATGAAGCAAGTGACAAAAATGGACCTAGATTATGAGGTAAATAGGCTATCAGGCATACTAAAGTCTGGCGTATCAGCTTATAATATAAATCCTAAATATATAGTTACTAATTATGGTGATATACCTGCCAATGCAGTAAATCTTGGTCACAAGTATATAGAGATAGATATTAGTCAACAAAAAATGTGGCTTATGGAGTATGGTTATGAAAAAATGGTTACTCCAGTAGTAACAGGCAATCCTAATAAGGGTATGGCTACCCCTCCAGGCATATTCAAGGTAAGGAAAATGATGACAAATGCAGTTTTGAGGGGACCAGGTTATGCCTCACCAGTTAAATACTGGGTACCATTTAATGGAAGTATAGGTATTCATGATGCATATTGGCAACCATTTTTTGGTGGAAATAGGTACCTATATGCAGGATCTCACGGATGTGTAAATACACCACTATCAAATATGTCATTCTTGTATTCAAGGATTCATGTAGGTACACCAGTTATAGTCCATAAATAAGAGTGTATAAGGACACAAACATGGTGAAAGCAAGCTTTTAGAATAAGAGGGTAAAAGTGACTATATACTTATATAAGTCACAAATTAGGAGGATAAGATGAAGAAGGTAAATACCATAGAAATTGCTATTGATATTAAGCATAATATATTTGAAGTGGATGAAAAGCATGAGACTGGTCCTATAGACCTAATAAAGATACTTTCCATGATAATAGGTGAATACAACTTGATGCTAATGAATGATACAGATGATATTGAAGCCGTAGATGTTTTGGCGGGGGATTTTGACAAGGTTCTTGATAGGGTTACAGATTTAGGTAGGGTCAACCTAAAGATAGAAACCTACCAGCCTAATACCTTTATGACTGGTGACCAGGAAATTTATGAAGTTGCCTACAATAAAAATATAAGTGGGATAGATATGGTTAGTGTTTTAATAGTCATACTTGAGTTTGTAAAAGACTCCCTATTGGATTCTTTTGCCCTAAATTCAGATATAGATATGAAGTCTAGGGCTAAGGGTTTAAGTGAACTCAACCAGTTTAAGAAAACTCTTGAATATATAGAAGGTTTATCAGGAATTTTAAGTATGGCTGGTTATGTTTATAGGAAAAAGAGAAGCCTTAACATGGACTTTACAGAAATCTTGGCTAGTGACATAGACAAGCTATCCCAGATTAGTAGCGAAATGCTAGAAGACCTATTAGAAAAATCTAAAAAGCACAATCATGTAGATGAAAAAGAAGAGCGTAGGTATGATGCCTTGATGGAATTAAAGAAGGGGCACGCAAATCATGAGGGCTTGAGCCATGATCATAGTCATGGACATGCGGCTTGTTCTTGTGGTCACCACCACGATCATGATCACTATCATAAAAATTAGGTATTAAGAACTTTTAATTAAACATAAAAATCTATAGGATTAACTAGTGGTGACAGACCCTTATTAGGCTGTCACCCTTTTTATACTCAAGAAAAATATCTAGACCAGGATATTGTATTTACAAGTTAGACGTTGATTCTTATCCTGACGAGTATAGATATAAATGGGCCTATATGGTATAATTGTTTTTAAATAATCAAGGAGGATAAAATATGAATTTAAAATATATATACCACAGTGGATTTTTATTAGAATTAGACACTGCCTACATGTTATTTGACTACTATAAGGGGGACATACCACGTCTAGATAAGGACAAGAAATTGTATGTCTTTATTAGTCATGGCCATGGTGACCACTTCAATGAAGATGTTTTTGACCTTTTTAGGGACCATAAGGATGTTGAGTATATACTTTCTAATGACGTAGTGCCTAAAAGACAAGAGGATGCTGACAAGTCATATTCTTTGGAGCCAAATAAAGAATATTATTTTGGTGAATTAGGAGTAGAGACATATTTGAGTACAGACCTTGGTTTAGCCTTTATGATATCTTATAAGGGCAAAACTATCTACCATGCAGGTGACCTTAACTGGTGGACTTGGGTAGGATTTGAGACTGAGGAAGAGTTTGAAGAACTAACTAAGAATTTCAAGAATGAAATAGATAAGATGGAGGGTAAAGAAATAGACCTTGCCATGGTACCCCTGGATCCAAGACAGGCAGAAAGATTTGATTGGGGTATGAAGTACTTTATAGAAAAAACAAAACCGAGACACCTGGTACCAATGCATTGTTGGAATAAGTTTACGGTAATAGATAAGTTTAGAAATAAGCACAGGGACCTGCTTGGTGACATAAACCTAGTTGATACTCATAAAATACCGGCTCAGGGTATTGAATTAGATTAAGAAAAATGGTCAGGTATATTCCTAAGTATCAACTTTAATATAATTTAAGTACCATTATAAATAGGAGAGGAGTTTTCATGAAGCTTTGTGATTTTTTATTAAAAATTGGCTTGGACAATAAAAATCTTTTAGAAGAGTTTGAAAAGATTACTATAGAGAAATCTGTCTTGGACAAAAATACACAGGTATGCACTATCCATTTGCTTTCAGATGAAATTATAATGATGGAAAGACTTACCAGGCTAGAAGATAAGATTAAAAGAAAGCTATGTCCACCACTTGAGTCTATAAAACTGGAATGTAGGTTTACAGGGCTGGAAAAGAGAGCCTTAAAAGATATAATGAAGCATTATTGGCCAAATATAAAAAAAATATTATACACTAATGTACCTATCCTATACGTTCATGATGACCTAGAGCATATGACTAGTGGAGACTGCTTAAAGATTAAGTTGCCAGAGGAATATATACATGCCAGGTTAATAGATAAGGAAGTAGACAAGGAAATAATTGACATGGTCAAAAGGCAGTTGTCTAGGGATATTAGGGTTGACTTTGAAGTGGCTAAAAAGAACCTCAATCTAGATAGCTGGGACAATGTAAAAAAAATAATTGAGAATATAGATCTTGAGCTTGAGGATTATCTATCCAAGGTAGAATCAGAAGTTATTGAGGAGCCTCAAGAAGAAGATGGCTACAAATTGGATAAGGACCATGAGGACCCTAGAATGGTATATGGCAATGACGTAAGGGCTGACCTGGTAAGTATATCTGATATAAATGAGAATTTTCGTACAGTGGCTATTGAGGGAGAGATTTTCCATACTGAGGAAGTCAATCTTAGGAGTGGTAAGTCTTTGTATTCAATTTTTCTTACTGACACGACTGGGGCCCTCCTTTGTAAACTCCAGCTTAAGGATAATAATGTTGACAAGGTCAAAAAGGCCACAAAAATTGGGTCCTATATAAGGGTCAAGGGCGATATTGTGGTCAGCTCCTATACCGATGAAATAGAGATGACGGTAACAGGTATCAGGAGTCAGGAAAAGAAATCTAGACAGGATGATGCCCCAGAAAAGAGGGTAGAGCTTCATGCTCATACCAAGATGTCCTCAATGGATTCTGTAGTAGGGGTAAAAAAATTGATAAATAGGGCCCTAGAGTGGGGGCATAAGGCCATAGCCATTACAGACCATGGTGTAGTCCAGGCCTTTCCGGATGCTATGAATGCATCTAATGGCAAGGATATCAAGGTCATATACGGTGTGGAAGCCTATATAGTCGATGACGATTTAGATATAGTTCAAAATCCAAATGACAAGGACTTTAACCAAAGATTTGTGGTTTTTGACATAGAGACAACGGGATTTTCAGTCACAGGGGACAATATAACTGAAATTGGGGCAGTCTTATTAGAGGACGGCCAAATTAAAGATAGGTTTTCTACCTTTGTAAATCCTAAAATGGATATACCTTATGAGGCCCAGGAACTTACCAATATAACAAATGACATGGTGGAAGACGCTCTAGGTATAGAAGAAGCCCTAAATAAGTTTATGGACTTTGCCAAGGACTCTATTCTGGTAGCCCATAATGCAGACTTCGACACAGGTTTTATAGCTCAAAAGTGTAGTGAAGTAGGTTTGGACTATAAGCATGAAAAATTGGATACACTTTTACTAGCCAGGGTTTTAATGCCTTATATGAAGAGGTTTGGACTTGACAGGTTGACCAAGGCCTTATCTATTAATCTTAGCGGTCACCATAGGGCTGTCAATGATGCTGAAGCAACTGCCCAATTATTCCTTAGATTTATTGCTATGATGAAGAAGGATGGGGTAGAAAAGCTTTCTGATATAAACAGTGTATATGGTAAGATTGACCACACAAAATTAAGGCCAAGTCATGCAACTATTTATGCCCAAAATTATCAGGGGCTTAGGAATTTATATGAACTAATCAGTGATTCACATCTAAATCATTTCTACAGACAACCACTGATGCTAAAGAGTCTAATAAAAGAAAAGCGAGATGGCTTGATAATAGGAAGTGCCTGTTCAAGTGGCGAACTATTTAATGCCATACAGAGAAACAAGACCGGTGAAGAGATAGATAAAATTTTGGACTTCTATGACTTTATAGAAATTATGCCTCTTGACAATCTTAAGTACCTGGTAGAATCTGGTGAGATAAAAACCTTTGAAGAACTTAAAAATATAAATAAAAAGTTAGTAGACCTAGGAAACCAGTCAGGAAAGCTGGTAGTTGCTACTGGGGATGTACATACACTGGATGCCCATGAAAGATTATATAGGAGTGTATTGAAGTATTCTCAGATACCAAAGTATAAGAAGAATATCGAGTCACTTCACTTTAGGACAACAGATGAAATGTTAGAAGAGTTTGCCTATCTAGGCCCGGAAACCGCCTATAGGGTGGTTGTTGAAAACTCTAACAAGATAGCTGATATGTTTGAGAGTATCAAACCAATACCTGATAAAACTTACCCTCCTATCATTGATGGATCTAAGGAAGAACTAAGAAGAATGTGCTTTGACAAGGCTGAAAGAATATATGGAAATCCACTTCCTGAAATAGTTGAAAAAAGACTCAATAGGGAGCTCAACTCTATTATAGGTAATGGTTATGCAGTTATGTATATAATAGCTAACAAGCTAGTTGCCAAGTCCCTGTCAGATGGATACCTGGTAGGATCAAGGGGGTCTGTGGGATCTTCTCTTGCAGCAACTATGAGTGATATTACTGAGGTTAATCCTCTGCCTGCACATTATATATGTCCAAATGAGGCCTGTAAATATTCTGAGTTTTTTGGTATAGGTGAATATGGTTCAGGTATAGACCTACCAGATAAAAAGTGTCCTAAGTGCGGTAGCCAGTTGATAAAGGAGGGCCAGGATATACCTTTTGAAGTATTCCTTGGTTTTGAGGGTGACAAGGAGCCAGATATAGACCTTAACTTCTCAGGAACCTACCAGCCAACTATACATAAGTATACGGAAGAACTCTTTGGTCAAGGATACACCTTTAGGGCAGGGACAATTGGTACGGTCCAGGAAAAGACAGCCTATGGTTATGTTAGAAATTTTTCAAAAGAAAACCACCTAGACTTGACAAATGCTGAAATGACCTGGTTGACTAAGGGGTGTACAGAGGTAAAGAGGACATCTGGCCAACATCCGGGTGGTGTAATGGTTATACCACATAATATGAATGTGCATGATTTTACACCAGTCCAATACCCGGCCAATGATAAATCCTCGGGTGTAATTACAACCCACTTTGACTACCATTCAATCAGTGGTAGAATATTAAAGCTTGACATACTGGGCCACGACGGTCCAACCATTATCAGGATGTTAGAGGATATGACAGGTATAAAGATAACAGACATACCACTTGATGATCCAGCTACCATGTCCCTATTCACATCTACAAAAGCCCTGGGTATAGAACCGGAGGATATAGATGGGACTACAGTAGGTTCTATGGCCATACCAGAGTTTGGAACAAAGTTTACACGACAGATGCTAGTGGACACCAAACCTACAACCTTTGCCGAATTAGTCAGGATAGCAGGTCTGTCTCATGGTACAGATGTGTGGCTAAATAATGCCCAAGACCTGGTAAGGGCCAATGTTGTTGGTCTAAAAGAGGTTATATCTACTCGTGATGATATAATGAATTACCTTATTTTCATGGGGTTGAAGCCAAAAAGGGCCTTTACCATAATGGAAAGTGTTAGAAAGGGTAAGGGCTTAACAAAAAAAGATGAGGAGGCCATGTTGGAAAATGAGGTGCCAGACTGGTATATATCTTCGTGTAAGAAGATAAAGTACATGTTCCCTAAGGCCCATGCAGTTGCCTATGTAATGACATCTTTTAGGATTGCCTATTGTAAGGTAAACTATCCCGAAGCCTTTTATGCTACCTACTTTACTACCAAGGTAGATGACTTTGACATAGAGCTAATCACATCTGGTATAGACAAGGTTAAGGCAAGACTTGGTCAAATAAAAGAGCTTGGAACCAAGGCTACTACTAAGGAAAATGCCCAGTATACAATATTAGAAGTTGTGGTAGAAATGTATGCCAGAGGGATTGAATTTATGCATATAGACCTATATGAATCGGATGCTAGGGATTTTAAGATATATGGACCTAAGAAGATCCTACCACCTATGATATCCCTACAGGGGATGGGTGAAAATGCCGCCCTTAGTGTAGTCGAGGCCAGGAAAGATGGTAAATTCTTGTCAAAAGAAGACCTTATCAAGAGGACCAAGTTATCTAAAACAGTAGTAGAAAAGTTATCCAATCATGGGTCTCTTGAGGGGATGAGTGAGAAAAACCAATTGTCTTTCTTCTAGATTATATTTATTATATATTTAGATTAAAGGGGGAAGAAAAAGATGTTAAAATCTACTATAAGGATAATTAATATATATTAAAGAAGATATATATTAATGTTTGCAATTTAACATAAATCATAGGATTAATAAGAAAAAAGGAAAGGAGTTAAGCAGATATGAATAAAAAATTGAAAGTTAACCTATTAGGACTAGCAACTATATCTTTTTGGGCCTTGGCCTTTCCATTTTCAAAGGTTGCCATGCAACATTTTACACCCTTTGCCCTAGGCTTTTTAAGGGTATGTATTGCATCAGTTGTTTTACTTATTATAGGAATATTTACCAAGATAAGACTACCTAGGGCCAGGGATATTGGATGGTTATTTTTATCAGCAGCTTGTGGCTTTGGTGTATACCTATTTGTATTCAATAAGGGTATACAAACCATTACTTCTGCATCATCAAGCATTATTATTGCCCTTACACCAATATTGACGGCTATAGAGTCCAGCAAGGTATACGGGGAAAAGATAAATAAAGTAGGTTGGGTATCTTTGATTACTGCCTTTGGTGGTGTTCTGATTATGATGTTGTGGGATGGAGTATTGTCGGTCAATGCCGGTATGATTTGGACACTTGCAGCCTCAGTTTTATTTTCAATATACAACAACTTAAATAGGAAACTGTCCATGGATGGCTATAAGGGGATTGAGATTGTTACCTACAGTATGGTATTTTCTATCTTGATATTGTCACCATTTGCAATCCAGGCCAAGGGTGAACTAGTGGCTGCTTCAGGCAAGTTTATACTGGTCCTACTAGTTTTAAGTGTATTCTCAAGCGCAATAGCCTACTTCTTATGGAGTATAGCCCTATCGATAGCCGATAACACCAGTGAGGTGGCAAATTTTAGTTTTTTAACACCATTCTTTGCTACCCTATTGGGGTCTATAGTTCTAGGAGAGATACCAAACTTGGGAACTATAATTGGCGGTATAATTATAGTAGCCAGCATGGTTGTATTTTCAAAGAGAAATATGCTTTACAAGG
>OHAF01002245.1_pt1 | contig 15119 bp, 10 predicted proteins | sample 1577041 | NCBI WGS metagenome assembly OHAF01 (sample SAMEA3541495, study PRJEB24748) | human gut metagenome | biome: human gut; feature: human-associated habitat; material: faeces | place: China | collected 2012
AAACCACTCCTTTTACCCGCTATCATGTTGAGAATGGCGCCCGGATGGTCGAATTCGCCGGCTACCGCATGCCGATCGAATTCACCGGAATCAACGACGAACATGCGGCCGTGCGTGAACGGGCCGGCGTTTTCGATGTGAGCCATATGGGGGAGATCTGGGTCAAAGGGCCCCGTGCCGCGGAATTCCTGCAATACGTTACGACGAACGACATCCGCGCGCTGCGTGACGGGAAGGTACAGTATTCCTGTCTGCCGAACGGTCGCGGGGGAATCGTGGACGACATTCTGATTTACCGGATCGACGCCGGGACATTTCTGTTGGTGGTCAACGCGTCGAACGTCGGCAAAGACTGGTCGCACCTGGTCGCACAGGGCGAAAAATTCGAAATGCGGCCCGGGAGGGAGCTTTACGACGCTTCGGACGAGATCGCGCAGCTTGCCGTGCAGGGGCCGCTGGCGATGCGGATCGTGCAGCGGTTGTGTCCGGAACGGGTCGAGAATCTCGAATATTATACGTTCGTAAAGACCGAGGTGGCCGGCATCGGGAATGCGATTCTTTCCGCGACGGGCTATACCGGCGCCGGAGGGTGTGAAATTTATGTGGCGGCGAAGGACGCTCCCCGGTTGTGGGATGCTTTGTGGCGTGCGGGCGCGGAGTACGGTTTGCAGAATATCGGTCTCGGTGCCCGCGATACGCTGCGCCTGGAGATGGGTTTCTGCCTTTACGGGAACGACATCGACGATACGACTTCGCCGGTCGAGGCCGGTCTCGGCTGGATTACGAAGCCGGTCGCGCCGGCATTTGCCAAGCACCGCGATGCCCTGCGCAACGCCCTGCAAGGCTATCGGAAACTCAACGTCAAAGCTTTCGAGAAAATCAAACCGGGAGGCATACTTTTCACATTCTCCTGTTCGCAGGCTGTCAGCAAAGAGAATTTCCGCACTGCCGTATTCACCGCCGCTGCCATGTCCGGCCGCAGCGTGCGCATCCTGCACCAGTTGACGCAGCCCGCCGACCACCCGGTAAGCATCTATCACCCCGAAGGCGAATACCTGAAAGGACTTGTGCTATACGTGGAATAAGCAGGAACCGGCTTCTGTACAGGAAGGACAGAAAAAGCCCTTCATGTACTAAACATTGTTAATATACTAAAGAAAACAAGCAAAACATTATGTTTTATAACATAAATCCCTTTATCTTTGCACCGTGTTTTTCATGGTATTAGATTTAAGGTTAATAAAGATTGGCTGTCTGGGATAGATAGCCTTCTTTTTTTTATACCTCCCGCCTTCCCTTTTTTTGATGCTTTATACATCGCCTTTTCCGATAATTTGTCTACATTTGCGTTTTATTAATTAGTTCAACTTCGAAAGACACGTTAATTTATAGAAAGCATTATGAGCATCAAGATTCGCTTAATCATTATGAATTTCCTACAGTTTGCCGTGTGGGGAGCATACCTCACATCAATGGGCAGTTACCTGGTAAACGTAGGCCTGCACGAGCACATCGGTATGTTTTACGCCATGCAGGGAATCGTATCGTTGTTTATGCCTGCCGTTCTCGGCATCATTGCCGACCGCTGGATACCGGCACAAAAGCTGTTAAGCTTCAGTCACTTCACCGCAGCCCTGTTCATGGCCGCAGCCGGATACTACGGCATGACGAAAGGTGCTGAGGTAGATTTCGGTACTCTGTTCACACTTTACTCGCTAAGCGTTGCTTTCTATATGCCTACATTGGCATTGTCGAACTCCGTGGCCTACACCGCACTCGACAAAGCCGGACTGGATACCATCAGGACATTCCCTCCCATACGTATTTTCGGCACAATCGGATTCATTTGCTCCATGTGGGTGGTGGACCTGCTCGGACTGCAAAATAATTACGGGCAGTTCTTTGCCTGCGCCATCATCGGAGTAGCGTATGGCGTATATGCGCTGACCCTGCCGGAATGCCCCACCAGCAAGGGCGACAATGCCAAATCATTGGTAGAGGCATTGGGCTTACGCGCCTTTACGCTATTCAAGCAGAAGAAAATGGCTGTTTTCTTCATTTTCTCCATGCTGCTGGGCGTTTCCTTGCAGATTACCAACGGATTTGCCAATCCCTACATCAGCAGTTTCGGCAGTATTCCCGAATATGCCGGCACTTTCGGAGTGCAACATGCCAACATCCTGATTTCGCTGTCGCAAATATCCGAAACACTCTGCATCCTGCTGATACCTTTCTTCCTGAAACGCTTCGGCATCAAGCAGGTGATGCTGATTGCCATGCTGGCATGGGTATTGCGCTTCGGGCTCTTCGGCATGGGCAATCCCGGAAGCGGCGTATGGATGTTTGTACTTTCCATGATTGTGTACGGTGTGGCATTCGATTTCTTCAACATATCCGGTTCGCTGTTTGTTGACAGAGAGACCGACCGGGGCATCCGTTCCAGCGCACAGGGACTGTTCGTTATCATGACAAACGGTTTCGGTGCCACTATCGGCACACTGGGTGCACAGGCGGTAGTGAATCACTTTGTAGATTTCAACAGCAATGTCCCGCAGATAGCGCAATGGCAATCAGCATGGTACGTATTTGCAATCTACGCGCTGACCGTAGCAGTGGTGTTTGCCATCGTATTCAAGTACAAACACCATCCGGAAGATTTAAAGTAACTACAGCCGATGAACAAAAAAAAGATTGAGCTGCAAGTATTGAATATCTCAAACAGCCAGGCACAGGCCGGCGCTTATGCCATGGTGCTGGGCGAGATAAACGGCATGCGGCAACTGCCGGTTATCATAGGCAGTGCCGAGGCACAATCCATGATGATTGAAATGAGAGGCATCGTTCCTCCCCGGCCGCTGACGCATACGCTGTTTGCCTCAGTTCTCAAGGTACTGGGGGCAACCTTGCTGCGCGTGCTTATTTACAAAGTGGACAACGGTGTTTTCTATTCTTACCTCTATATGAAAACGGAAGAGACCATCCTGCGCATCGACGCACGTACCAGCGATGCCGTGGCCCTCGCCTTGCGCATGGATGCCCCCATTTTCATATACGATGATATTTTAGAAGCCGAATGCCTGAAAACAGAGCACAGCATCACTCCCACCCAACAGACGGATGATGCCGCCGCAGATGCCGCTACACAGAAAAAGACCCTGAAACAATTAAAGGAAGCCCTTCAAAACGCCATAGACGCAGAAGACTACGAACGGGCTGCACAACTAAGGGATATTATCAACCAGCATAAGAAACCATAAACAATCATGCACGTATTCTACACCATACAATCGCAAGCCGAACTGCCCGAAGAAGAAGCCGCTCACGCAGTCCGCGTACTGCGGCTGCAAACAGGCGACGAGGTAACGCTGACCGACGGCAAAGGCAACTTCTACCGTACGGAAATCAGTACCGCCACGACCAAGCGTTGCCTTGTCAACATACTCGAAACCATCCCCCAAGCGCCTTTATGGAGCGGACACCTGCACATTGCAATGGCTCCCACCAAGAATATGGACCGCACGGAATGGTTTGCAGAGAAAGCCACCGAAATAGGCTTTGACGAACTGACTTTCCTGAACTGCCGTTTTTCCGAACGTAAAATAATCAAAACGGAGCGCATTGCCAAGATACTGGTATCCGCCATCAAGCAGTCGCTGAAAGCACGCCTGCCCCGCCTGAACGGAATGACCGACTTCAACCGGTTCATCAGCCAGCCTTTCGACCGACCATCTGGATGTCCTGTACACCCACTGGCAGAGCCCGGATTTCGGCGTGTACCCGCTGGAAGAGACCATGGAAGCCATCGTCCGCAAGGTACTGCAGCAATTCGGCAAGCTCCCCACAGAGCTGGACAGGGAAGAACGCATCGCCCTGATAGCCCAGTTCGACCAGCACGGAGCCTTCCGCTTCAAGGGCATGGTCGAACATATCGCCTCCATCATGGGCATCTCCAAATATACGCTCTACAGCTATCGCAAAGCGTGCCGTCAGGGCCCGGCCAACGGCCCGCAAGATCCAGAATTGCCTTCATAACACGTGGAGGACTGCTCCACGTAAACATTTACTGGAGGTACTTCATGTCAGTCCCGAACCGCCCCGAGAGCGAATACAACGCTGCCCTCAAGATGTGGGGGGGAAAGTGGGGGGCAGCCATCCCCCTGCTCCTGCTCATCTGCGGCCTCTTATGGTTGTCCCTGCACGGGCCGGCCACGCCAAAGAACTTCTGGAGCATCGGCTTTGCCGCCATCTGCATCGGCCTTTTCCTCTCCAAGACGCCCAAGGAATACTGCGCGACCGTCCTGCGCGGGTTCAACAACAAGAGCGTCGGCGTGCTGTGTGCCTCCTGGATCTTTGCCAGTGTCTTCGGCCAGATCATGCAGGCCGGCGGCATCATCGAGGGGCTGCTCTGGTTCGGGCTCAACGTAGGGGCCCAGGGCAGTGTGTTCACCGTCATCACCTTCCTGGCGGCCATGCTGTTCTCACTGGGTACCGGCACCGCCAACGGCACCATCCTGGCGCTGACGCCCGTCATGTTCCCGGCCGGTGTCTTCCTTGGGGCGGACCCCGCCTTCCTGGCCGTGGCCATCCTCTCCGGCGGCGCCCTGGGGGACAGCTATTCCCCCATCTCCTCTTCCAACATCACCGTCGCCTTCACCCAGGACGCTGACATCCAGAAGATAACCCGGACCCGCGCGCCCCTGGTCTTCACGGCCGCCGCCATCTCCGCCATCGTCTTTGCCTGCTTCGGCGGTGGCGGCACGGTCTCCACGCCGCCCCAGTTCGCGGCCTCCATGTCGCCCACCTGCCTGCTGCTCCTGCTTGCCTTCGGGATCGTCATCGTGGCCTCGCTCCTTGGGCGCCATATCATCGAATCCCTCACCTGGGGCATTGCCGCGGCCATCGTCATCGGCCTTGCCATAGGCCGCCTCAGCCTGTCGGATCTGCTCCATCCCGTCACCACCGGCGGCATGAGCAGCGGCCTGCTCGAGAACGGCGTGAGCGGCGTCACGGGGGTCATCATCTTCATCCTCTTCATCCTTGGCGTGATCCAGCTCGTCATGGAAAGCGGCATCATGGAAGATATCGTCAACTGGGTGCAGAAGACCTTCATCAAGACGGCCCGTCAGGCCGAGATCACGATCATCGCCTCCACGGTGCTGATCACCATCCCCATTTCCGCCAACGTCCCTGCGGAAGTCCTGCTGGGTACGACCTTCGTCAAGCCCCTCTCCCAGCGTTTCGGCATAGCTCCCGAACGCGCCGCCGACCTGCTGTGCTGCTCGGCCTGTACGATCTTCTATATGCTGCCCTGGCATATCGTCTGTGCGCTCTGGTTCAATACGGTCAGCCACGCCGCCGCCGAATACGGCCTTGTCAGCCCGCCCATCACCTCCGCGCTCCTCATGCCCTACGCCTGGGCCCTGCTGCTCGTCCTTTTCCTTTCCGCCATCACGGGATGGCAGAAGCGGATACCGACCCAAGGTCTTTCTTCCAAGGAGCAAAATGATGCCGTCTCCCGCTAACCTCCTTACGGATTTCATCCTCAGGCAGAGCTATGCCGATCTTCCCGAACCGATCCGCCATCAGGCAAAGCGCTGCCTGCTGGACAGCATGGGCGCCCTGTCCGCCGGTGCGGTCACGCCGCTGGCCCGCCTGACCGCCCGCACGGCCGAACGTTTTTTCCAGGGCGGGGAATGCACCCTGATCGCCAGCGGCAAGAAGGTCTCCCCCCTGGGGGCCAGCATGGCCAACGGTTTCGCCTCCAATGCCCTTGATGTGGAGCACGGCTACCGGCCCGCCCAGGGACGCCCCGGTGCGGCCCTGACGCCGGTGATGCTGGCTGCCGCCGAGATGGCGGAAACGCCTCCCTCGGGCACGGATATGCTGGCTGCCGTGGCCGTAGGCTACGAGGTGGGGATGCGCTCCGGCATGTACTGGAACCGGGATCATGCCCGCGTCTACACTTCCGGCCTCTGGGGTGCCATCGGCGCCGTGGCCGCCGCCGGCCGCATCCTCGGCCTGAAGGAAGATGTCCTGCTCCAGGCGCTGAACTGCGCCGATTACCACGGCCCGGTAGGCTTCATCGCCCGCGGTGTGGCCACCCCCTGCATGGCCAAGGACGGCGTCGGCTGGGGGGCCCATACGGCCATGATGTCCATCCTGCTGGCACAGGCCGGGTTCACCTCCCCCCTGCTGGATTTCGACGCCGCGCTGGCCGAAGAACTGGGAAGCCGCTGGCGCATGGCGGACCTGTACTTCAAGCCCTACTGCTGCTGCCGCTGGGCCCAGGCCTCCATCGCAGGCGCCCTCAAGATCGTCAGGGAAAACCACCTTGCCGTCAGCGACATCCGCCGTCTTGTCATCCACACCTTCTCCAAGGCGGCCTCGCTCAGCCGCGAACACCCCACGCATACGGACGCGGCCCAGTACAACATCACCTATCCCATCGCTGTCGCCCTGCTGGACGGCCAGATCAGCGGGGCACAGGTCCTGCCGCCGCGCATCTTCGACAAGGATGTCCTGGAGCTTGCCGACATGATCGAAGTGGTGGTGGAAGACCGCTTCGAAGAGCGCTTCCCGGCCCGGACGTTCTCCGAAGTCTGCATCACCACCACGGACGGCAGGGAGCTGCGGTCCGGGGAACTGGAGCCCCAGTGGGAACCCGCCGACAGCCCTTCCGATGAAGAGCTGCTGGACAAGTTCACCCGCCTGACCGCCCCCGTCTTCGGTGAGCAGGAATGCGCCCGCATGCGGGAGGCCATCTGGCATGCGGAAGACCTGGACAATGCGCTGGACATCTGGCCGCGCACCCTTGCCCGTCATATCGAGGAGTAACCATATGGACATGATCCAGAGCACAGGGGCCCCGGCGGCCATCGGTCCCTATTCGCAGGCCGTGGATACCGGCAGCACCGTCTATCTGAGCGGCCAGATCGGCCAGGACCCCGCCAGCGGGCAGATCGTCACCGGCTTCAAGGCCCAGACCATCCAGGCTCTCGAAAACCTGAAAGCCGTGCTTGCCGCGGCCGGCATGACGCTCGACAACATGGCCCAGGTCGATGTCTTCGTGACGGACATGCGCAACTTTGAGGACTTCAACGCCATCTACTCCACCTACTTCCCCGCCTACAAGCCGGCACGGCTGTTCGTCGAGGTCCGGGGGCTCTGCCCGGGAGCAGAGGTCGAGATCCGCGGTATCGCATGCAGGCGGTGACCCCGCCGGCATGAGACCGGCCTGTCCGGGAACGGTTCCGCACAACTCCGTTTCCCGGACAGGCTCCTTTTCCCCTCCCTCCGGGCGGGCACGGGCGGGCAGCATGGACTTTGGCCCTGTTTTGGCTTATTAAGATACTTTTCAATCTTCGTAACCCAATGCAGGATATACCATGCCCAGTCTGGATCATATTCGCAATTTCTGCATCATCGCCCATATCGACCACGGCAAGTCCACCCTTGCCGACCGCATCCTTGAGCTGACCAAGGTCGTCAGCCAACGCGAGGCCCGCCAGCAGTACCTGGACAAGATGGATCTGGAACGCGAGCGCGGCATCACCATCAAGGCGCAGACCGTGCGCATCCCCTATGTGGCTGCCAACGGAGAGGAATATGAGCTGAACCTCATCGACACGCCCGGACACGTGGACTTCAACTACGAAGTATCGCGTTCCCTGGCCGCCTGCGAAGGCGCGCTGCTGGTGGTGGACGCCACCCAGGGCGTGGAGGCCCAGACCCTGGCCAACGTCTATCTGGCCCTGGACCACGACCACGAGATCGTGCCCGTGCTGAACAAGATCGACCTGCCCAGCGCCGAGGTGGACCGCGTCAAGGAAGAGATCGAGGAAGCCATCGGCCTGGACTGCACCGACGCCCTGCCCGTGTCCGCCAAGACCGGTCTGGGCGTGGACGCCGTGCTGGAAGCCATCGTCAATCGTCTGCCCGCGCCGGGCGGCGATCTGGACGCCCCCCTCAAGGCCCTGATCTTCGACTCCTGGTACGACAGCTACCAGGGCGTGGTGGTGCTCTTCCGCGTGGTGGACGGCCGGGTGAAACTGGGCGACATGGTGCGCCTCATGAGCACCGGCAAGGAATATGAAGTGCTGCGCCTGGGCGTGTTCTCGCCCGAGGCCACGGACGTGAAGGAACTGCACGCCGGTGAGGTGGGCTTCCTTTGCGGCAGCATCAAGTCCCTGGGCGATGCCCGCGTGGGCGATACCATCACCCTGGCGGCCAATCCGGCCACCGAGCCCGTGCCCGGCTTCAAGGAAGTGAAGCCCATGGTGTTCTGCGGCCTCTATCCCTCGGAATCCGACGATTACGAGAACCTCAAGGCCGCGCTGGAAAAGCTCCAGCTCAACGACGCCGCCTTCAGCTTCGAGCCCGAGACCTCCCAGGCCCTGGGCTTCGGCTTCCGCTGCGGCTTCCTGGGCCTGCTGCATATGGAGATCATCCAGGAACGCCTGGAACGCGAATTCGAGGTGGACCTCATCGCCACGGCGCCCTCGGTCATCTACCGGGTGGACACCACCGACGGCAAGACGCTGGAGATCGACAACCCGGCCCATCTGCCCGACTCCACCAAGATCAAGGCCCTTTACGAGCCCTATGTGAGCATGGACATCCACGTGCCCAACGAATACGTGGGCAACGTCATGAAGCTCTGCGAGGACAAGCGCGGCACCCAGAAGAACCTGCACTACCTGGCCGCCAACCGCGTGGTGGTGACCTACGAACTGCCCTTCGCCGAGATCGTCTATGACTTCTTCGACCGGCTCAAGTCCTGCACGCGCGGCTACGCCAGCATGGACTACCAGCCCATCGACTACCGCGAGTCCGACCTGGTGCGTCTGGACATCCTGCTCAACAGCGAGCCCGTGGACGCCCTGGCCGTCATCGTGCACCGCGACCGCGCCTACACCTACGGCCGTTCGCTGGCCCTCAAGCTCAAGCGCACCATCCCGCGCCAGCTCTTCCAGGTGGCCATCCAGGCGGCCATCGGCCAGAAGATCATCGCCCGCGAGACCGTGTCCGCCTTCCGCAAGGACGTGACCGCCAAGTGCTACGGCGGTGACATCACCCGTAAGCGCAAGCTGCTGGAAAAGCAGAAGGAAGGCAAAAAGCGCATGAAGCGCATGGGCAACGTGGAGCTGCCGCAGGAAGCCTTCCTGGCCGCCCTCAAGGTGGGCGACGAATAAACCGCTTTTGTACGGACGTAAAAAGGCCACCCCGCAGGGTGGCCTTTTTTCATGCATCACGACAGGACGGCACCGGAGCCGGAGAAGCGCTCGCTGTCCGGCGCCCATCCCTCCCGGCCGGTCCGTCAGCTGGCGGCCTTCTTCTTTCCGGCCGGAGGACGGGGCATCGTGCGCCGGGCGCGGCGCTCCGCGGCGCCGAACACGCATTCCTCCCGCGCCACGGGCAGGGCCGCCTCCCGGGTCTTGCGGCGCTGCCGCCAGGCTTCCAGGTGCGGCTTGCCGTAGAGCACGCCCTCACGCGGTTCCGCGGGCTCCGGCACCTTGCCGTAGGACGGGGGCAGGTGCTCCGTCTCGCGGGACGAGGCAGGCAGCTGGGGGCCGCGCAGGGCCGCGGGCCGGAAGTATCTGGTGGCCCAGGTCAGGGCCAGCACGTAGGCGGCCGCGAACAGGCTGGCGGCCGTGTCCCACGGCGGGGTGGCCGAAAGGGCCAGACGCATCATCAGCGTGCCGATGACGAAGCCGGAGTTGCGGAACACCGCATGGAAGGACGGCATGTAGCGCTGCGAGATGAGGACCAGCGCGATGTCGGCGAAGATCAGCACCGTGTAGATGGTCTCGAAAAAGCGCATGTCCTCGCCGGTGTGGATGTGGATCCAGGCATCCCGGATGCCGATGCCCAAAAAGATGACGAACAGCGTCAGCGAAAGCAGCTTTTTGCTGATGACGAAACGCATGCGCATCTCCGGGCTCTGGATGTAGGCATAGCTGGAGGCCAGCTTCCCGTAGATGCCCAGGGCCACGAAGATGCCCAGGGCCCCCAGCGCCGTGACCGCGATATGGATGACGGGATCGAGGTTGCCGGCGATGCTCACCGGCTCGGGCAGGTGCGCCAGCTCCTTGAAGGCATTGCGCAGCAGGATCAGCGCCAGGATCTCGAACTGCTTGCCCACGGACCGTGAAAAGGATGTGGAGATGATGAAGATCAGGCTCATGACCTCCAGGCCCAGGATCAGGGTGAAGGCCAGCTGGATGGCGCTGAAATGGCTGTGGGGCGTCAGCTGGGCCAGTGCGGGCGGCAGCATGCCCTGGCGTTTGAGCTCCACGCAGCACAGGGCCGCCACGTAGATCCAGAAGATGACCAGCGCCACCTTGCGCTGGACGTGGGTCCGCTCCCAATTGTGGTGCAACCAGTCAAAAATATCTGTAAGCCATTGCAGCTTGAGCAGCATGTGGAGTCTCCTTTCCGGGGATCGTGTGTGGCGCACAGCATCTTTCAAGTTCGGGAAAATGTAAAGAGGACAAGGCATGACAGGCATGACAGGAATCGTTCCTGACGGCTTTTTCCTCCCTGGCGAAGACAGTGGCCCCAGTATGGGGGCGTGCTTGCCTTGCGCGGCCAATAGCAGTAAAAAACAAGGTTTCTCCACTTGTGCATCCGGCCCGCCGGGCCCGTGCACAAGGAAAATGCAGAAGACAACGAGGTACCTACGCCATGGCTCACAAGGGTCCGCACATATCCATCTCACCTGACTATGTGGTCAACCGCATCCTGCGTATCAATATCGACGACTTCGCGGAGTGGCCCGAGTCTGTGCGGCATCTGGCCATTGCCATTGCCGAAGAACTGTTCCTGGTGGCCTACAACCCCTTCATCAACGTGGAGACCGTGCGCAACAGCGTGCACGCCCGCTTCGAACGGGAATCCATGGCCCTGGCCCACTATTTCGCCAACGCCATCGGCGAAGGCATCACCATGTTCTGGTCCGCTTACGAGGCCGAACGCAGCTTCCGCGAAGAGCTGATCTCCGCCCTGCGCAACATCCTGCCCAACGAGTGCATCCTTTCCTCGCCCTCCGCCCTGGTGGCCTCGGCCACGGACGCCACGGACCTGCGCATGGAACTGCCCCTGCTGGTGGTGGAACCCGACAGCGCCGAGCAGGTGGCTGCCCTGGTGAAGCTGGCCAATGACATGAAGTTTGCCCTCATCCCGCGCGGCGGCGGCTCCGGCATGACCGGCGGCGCCGTGCCGGCCCGCAAGCGTACGGTCATCGTCAGCCTCACCCGTCTGACCAAGATCGGCCCCATCGACCTTGAGAACATGACCGTCACCGTGGAAGCCGGCGCCATCACCCAGAACGTCATCAAGGCCGTGGACGCGGCCGGGGCGCTCTTCTCCGTGGACCCGGCCTCCAAGCAGGCCTCGTCCATCGGCGGCAACGTCTCCGAAAACGCCGGCGGCCCCAGCGCCTTCGAATACGGCACCACCCTGGACAACCTGCTCTGGTGGCGCATGGTCACCCCCACGGGCGAGATCATCAGCGTGGAACGCGAGAACCATCCCCGCCACAAGATCCTGCCCGAAGAAACGGCCGTGTTCGTGGTCAAGGACATCAGCGGCGGCGTGCGCAACGTCATCCACCTGCGCGGCGACGAGATCCGCCTGCCCGGCCTGGGCAAGGACGTGACCAACAAGGCCCTGGGCGGCCTGCCCGGCATGCAGAAGGAAGGCGTGGACGGCATCATCACCGAGGCCTGCTTCATCATCCATCCCAAGCCCAAGTTCAAGCGCGTCATGGTGCTGGAATTCTTCGGCCGCTCCATGCACCCCGCCGCCGTGGTGGTGCGCGAGCTGGTGGGCCTGCGCAACCGCATCCGCCAGGAAGGCGACTACGCCCATCTGTCCGCCCTGGAAGAATTCAACGCCAAGTACGTGCAGGCCATCGAGTACAAGCGAAAGTCCCAGAAGTATGAGGGCCTGCCCATCTCGGTCATCATCCTCCAGGTGGACGGCGACGACCCCTACCTGCTGGACAAGTGCGTCAACGACATCGTCTGCGTGGTGGAAGAACAGGACAACGTGGACATCATCGTGGCCCAGGACGACAAGGAAGGCGAACGCTTCTGGGAAGACCGGCACCGCCTGTCGGCCATCGCCAAGCGCACCTCCGGCTTCAAGCTCAACGAGGACGTGGTCATCCCCATGGACCGCATCCCGGACTTCGCCCTCTTCCTCGAACAGCTCAACCTGGAATGCACGGCCCAGGCCTACCGCCACGCCCTGCAGGAAGTGGGCCGCCTGCCCGGCTTCCCCATGGAAGACAAGGAATTCAACCGCGAGTTCTCCTTTGCCTCCAAGGTGGCGTCCGGCGACAACCCGCAGGCCGAGCTTTCCGATACCGAGCTCTGGAAGCGCGCCGAGGCCTTCCTGGCCGGCATGGGCCAGAAGTACGCCCATCTGGACAAGAAGATCGGCAAAATCCGCGATTACATGGAAGCCAGCCGCATCGTGGTGGCCAGTCACATGCATGCCGGTGACGGCAACTGCCATGTGAACATCCCGGTCAACTCCAACGACGCCCACATGCTGGAAGAGGCCGAAGAGACCGCGGCCCGCGTCATGGCCGAATGCCAGGAGATGGGCGGCGAGGTCTCCGGCGAGCACGGCATCGGCATCACCAAGATCTCCTTCCTCGGCAAGAGCAAGATGGACGCCCTGCGCGCCTTCAAGGAACGCGTGGACCCCCGCGACGTCATGAACCCGGCCAAGCTGGTGCATCGCGAACTGCCCGTGCGTCCCTTCACCTTCTCCTTCAACCGGCTCATCAACGACATCCACGCCAGCGGTCTGCCGGACAAGGAAAAGCTCATCAGCCTGCTGTCCACGGTGCAGGTCTGCACCCGCTGCGGCAAGTGCAAGCAGGTCTGCTCCATGTGCTACCCCGAGCGTTCCATGCAGTACCATCCCCGCAACAAGAACATGGTGCTGGGCATGCTGCTGGAAGCCGTCTATTACTCGCAGGTCAACAAGGGCGCCATCGACGACAACCTGCTGCGCTGGCTGCGCGACCTGGTGGAACACTGCACGGCCTGCGGCCGCTGCCTGGCCAACTGCCCGGTCAAGATCCCGTCCGGCGAGGTGGCCCTGACCCTGCGCTCCCTGCTGGAACACGAGAACGCCGGCGGTCATCCCATCAAGAAGCGTGCCCTGGAATGGCTGGTGCATGACGTTTCGTCCCGCGTGCCCAAGGCGGCCAAGATGGCCTCGCTGGGCCAGAAGGTGCAGAACAAGCTGCTGGGCGTGGTGCCCTCCGTGTGGAAGAAGCGCATGCAGAGCCCCATCTTTGCGGGCAGCGGCCCCAAGATGGGCTACACCAACCTGTACGAATCCCTGCGCCTGCACCGCGGTTCCGTGTTCGCGCCCAGGGAAGTGACGCCGGGCATGCCCTGCGTGCTCTACTTCCCCGGCTGCGGCGGTTCGCTCTTCTATGACCGCATCGGTCTGGCCGCCATCATGCTGCTGCTGCACACCGGCCACGCCGTGGCCGTGCCGCCGCGCCATTTGTGCTGCGGCTATCCCCTGCTGGCCGCGGGCATGGATACCGAATACGAAGACAACATGGCCCAGAACCGCCAGTATCTGGCCTCCATGCTGCGCAACCTCATCAAGCAGGGCTTCGATGTGCGCTATCTGGCCACGGCCTGCGGTTCCTGCCGCGACAGCCTGGCCCGCATGAAGCTCAACGAGCAGTTCCCGCAGCTGGAACAGAAGGACGTGAGCCAGATCGTCCTGCCCCTGCTGCAGCACGAGGGCATGGAAGCCCCGGTGGCCCCCGGCACCAATGTGCTCTATCACGCGGCCTGCCACTGCGAATGGGCGGGCGTGCCCACCCTCAAGGGACAGGCCCAGCTTACCGGCGCCCTGGAACAGCTCTGCAAGGTCAAGGTCTCCACCATCCCCGGCTGCTGCGGCGAGTCCGGCATGGGCGCCGTGACCTCCCCCACCATCTACAACCTGCTGCGCGCCCGCAAAAAGGAACGCCTGGCCCAGGCCTTCGAGCCCCAGCCGCAGACCGGCGCCTGCTACGCCGGGCCCATCCTGGTGGGCTGCCCCTCCTGCAAGATCGGCATCGCCCGCTGCCTCATCCAGCTCAAGGAAAAGCACCCCGTGCTGCACGTGCTGGAATGGCTGGCCAACCAGGTGGACGGTGAGGACCGCCGCCAGCGCTTCCGCCGCCGCGCCAACGAGACCCGCGGCGACGTGCGCATCGTCCAGTGCTAGACGAGAATGATGACGATGAAATGATATGAGGGGGGAAGGGAACGTTTTCCGCTGGAAAAGTCCCCTTCCCCCTTCATGCTCCCTCATTCTTCAAAATCGTCCACAAGGAGCCCGACGGCTCCTCCAGACCCTGCCCGGCGGTACGTTCTGCCGCATGACGGACAGGTCCCCCAAGGGGAACCACATGGAAAGAAAAGAAGTCACCCGTATGCTGGTGGGTGTCCAGCCCCAGGGGCAGGGCACCATCCGCGTCGTAGGCGCCAAGCTGCACGGTATCGTGGTCACGGAATCCAAGCTCAACTACCACGGCTCCATCACCATCGACACCGACATCCTCGAAGCGGCCCATCTGCTGCCGCTGGAATACGTCTACATCTGGAACAAGCACAGCGGTTCCCGCATCGAGACCTATGTGCTGCCCGGCCCGCGCGGCAGCGGCGTGGTCTGCCTCAACGGCGCCGCGGCCCGTACCTGTCAGGTGGGCGACGAGATCATCGTGGCCTCTTCCCGCGAGATCCCCGTCAGCGACTATCACGACGGCTTCTCCTGCCGGGTGCTGACCTTCGACCAGAGCGGCGAGCTGCCCAACCGTGTGGCCGAGAAGCTGGAATACCGCGTGGCCGCCAAGGGCGACGGCACGGAATTCGTCATCATGGACATGGCCACCGGCCAGGAATGGATCGGCTAGATAGTTCTTTTATCAGAGGGGAAGGGGAGGCCATCGCGCTGTCGATGCCCGGAGCGACCGCGTCATGACGGGCATGGCCCTGCGACCGCCTCCGGCCGCCTCCGGTGGAAAATCTCCCCTTCTCCTCGTGTCTTCTCTGCCGATATAGCTGTGCCCCAGCTGCAACGCCTCACGTAGCGAC
>OHAF01002261.1_pt1 | contig 15012 bp, 9 predicted proteins | sample 1577041 | NCBI WGS metagenome assembly OHAF01 (sample SAMEA3541495, study PRJEB24748) | human gut metagenome | biome: human gut; feature: human-associated habitat; material: faeces | place: China | collected 2012
GCAATATCTGCCGCAGCCCGATGGCCGAGTTTGTGATGAAGGACTTGGTGAAGAAAGCTGGGCTGTCGTCACAATTCCATATCGAGTCGGCAGCCACCAGCCGTGAGGAGATTGGCAACCCTATCTATCCTCCGGCGCGGCGCAAGCTGACAGAGCACGGGATCTCCTGTGGTGGTCATGCGGCGCGGGAGCTCACAAAAAGCGATTACAATGCATTTGACCTGCTGATCGGCATGGACAGCGCCAACCTGCGGAATATGCACCGTATCTGCGGCGGTGACCCGGATGGCAGGATACACCTGCTGCTGGATTACACCGACCACCCCCGCGATGTTGCCGACCCGTGGTACACCGACGATTTTGAGGCCACATGGAGGGACGTGCTTGCGGGATGTCAGGGGTTGCTGAAAGAGTTATCACAGAAACGAGGTGAGCAGGATGGCACAAAATGATAAGATCCAACTATTCGAGGACAAACGCATTCGTACCGCATGGGACGAAGAAAAGGAAGAATGGTACTTTTCCATTGTCGACGTCTGCGAGGTGTTGAGCGGCACAGATAATCCTCGCCGTTATTGGAGCGACCTCAAGAGGAAACTAAAATCTGAGGGCGCAGTCGAACTGTACGAAAAAATCGTACAGTTGAAAATGACTGCCTCAGATGGCAAAAAGCGCCTGACCGATGTGGCCGACACGGAACAGCTTCTCTGTATCATCCAGTCTATTCCTTCATCGAGGGCAGAGCCGTTCAAGCTGTGGTTAGCACAGGTTGGACGGGAACGCATTGAGGAAACCATCGACCCAGAGTTGACCATCGAGCGAGCTCTGGAAACGTACCTCAAGAAAGGCTATACTCGTGAATGGATCAACCAGTGGTTGCAGGCCATCCAAGTCCGCAAGGAACTGACGGATGAATGGGATGCCCACGGTGTACAGAAGGGCGTGGAGTACGCAATACTTAACGATGAGATCTCCCGTGCATGGTCAGGGGTGTCCACACGGCAATATAAGAACCTCAAGGGCCTGAAGCGAGAAAACCTCCGCGACAATATGACCACGCTGGAGCTGGTGCTGAATATGCTGGCAGAGGCGACCACCACGGAAATCTCCAAGCAGAAAGCTCCGGAGACATTTTCGGAAAACATTGATGTGGCGCGTGCCGGAGGAAAAGTGGCCGGTGATGCACGGAAAGCCATTGAAAGCCAAACCGGTGTCCCCGTTATTACCTTCAAGAATGCTGCCCAGCTCAATCAGGTCGTGACAGATCTGCTGGAAGGGGTCACTACGCCACCGGAGAAACAAGACAAAAAGCGCTGATTCACAGACAACAAAAGTGGTGGGTGGTCACAAAAAGAAAGACACCCTCACGGGTGTCTTTCTTTTTGGAGCAGGGATTTTGCTGTGCAAAATCGTTTGCCTGCGAGCGGGCAGCGGAACGCGCAAGGGCTGCCGCCTGCACACCATCACCGCCTCCAGCGGCGAGGGCATGCCGGGCGGCGAGCGCATCCAGGTCACTATGGTCTTTGAGAAGATCATCTGATTACATTTGGAGCCATATGCGAAAACGGGAGACTGCGGTGCGGTCTCCCGTTTTTGTTATCGCCGCAGGGCGGCCATAAAGCGCAGCAGGTTGCCCACGGTGAAGCGCAGGTCCTCCTCGGTCCGCGCGGCGGCTTGGGGCCAGGTGCACAGCGCCGGATGGATGGGGAACACGCCGGACACGCCCTCCGCGTACACCGCGTCCAGCGCCGTCTCGCAGCCGCCCACCAGTGCCGCCGCCGGTACACCCAGCGCCCGGGCGCGGCGGGCCACGCCCACCACCGTCTTCCCCCGCAGGCTCTGGCTGTCCAGATGACCCTCGCCGGTGATGACCAGCGATGCGCCGCGGCATTTCCGGTCAAAGTCCGTGAGATCCAGCACCACATCAATGCCCATGCGCAGCTGTCCGCCGAAAAATGCCGCCGCACCGGCCCCGAAGCCGCCGGCTGAACCACCGCCCGCCAGTGTCAGCACCTCCATGCCCACGTCTTTTTCCAGCATCTCCGCCAGATGGCGCAGGCCCGCATCCATACGGGCCACCATGGCCGCGTCCGCCCCCTTCTGAGGTCCGAACACCGCCGCCGCACCAGCGGGACCGCACAGGGGGTTGTCGATGTCGCACATCACCGTGACCTCCGCGCCCGCCAGCGTCTCCCGCAGCCCCTCCATGCGGATATGGGCGATTTGGGTCAGCGTCCCGCCGGTAGGCACGAACGCCCGTCCCTCCGCATCCAGAAACTCCGCGCCCAGCGCGGCGGCCGCGCCGCAGCCGCCGTCGTTGGTGGCGCTGCCGCCCAGCCCCAGCACCAGCCGCTTTGCTCCGCGGGACAGCGCGTGGGCCATCAGCTGGCCCACGCCGTAGGTAGTGGTCTTTTCCGGATCGCGGCACGCGCCCGCCAGCGGCAGGCCCGCCGCTGCGGCCATTTCCACCACCGCCGTACCGTCCGGCAGCAGGCCGTAAAAACCCATGACCTCCTGGCCGCAGGGCCCTGTGCAGGGCACCTCCGCCCGCGTGCCGCCCACGGCGGCCAGAAAGGCGTCCACCGTGCCCTCGCCGCCGTCCGCCACCGGAATGGCGCAGATCTCCGCCTCCGGCTCCAGCCGCAATATCTCCTCCGACGCGATGCGGCAGATGTCCTCCGAGGACAGCGTTCCTTTGAAGGAATCCGGTATCAGCACATATTTTGCCATGGTCTCCGCTCCTTTCCGAAAAAAGCGAGCCGCGGCAGACGCCGCGGCTCACGGGTTTGCTGCTTACAGCGTGTAGAACAGCGCTGCCATCTGGGCCGTCACATCCTCCGTGTAGCTGCACAGCGTCACGCAGTAGATGTAGTTGCCCTCCTTCATGCACACCAGCAGCTCATACATGGGGGTGTCCTGTACCGTGGCGGTGATGGCGATCGCGGGACACTCCGCACCGGCGAACTCCGCCGTGGTCACGGACGCTGTCACGTCCTCAAAGCCGTAGGTGCCCATGGCGTCGGGCAGCTGCTCTGCGGACAGCTCCACGTAGTCCTGGGCGCTCATGGTGGTGCCAAACAGCAGTCCCATGTTCTGGAACACCACGTTCATGGTCATCAGCCCATCGGTGGAGGAGGCGTACATATCGTACACGCTCTGGTTCTCCTCCATCAGCTGGCGCATCTCCTCGTCGCTGGTGCCCTCCGTCAGGAAGCCGTTGATCTCCGCGATCTGCGCCTCGGTGTAGAACGTCCAGGTCTCGTCCAGCGTGCAGCCGATGCCGGCGAACTCGTTGGTATAGGTGCCGCCGTTGACGCTGCCCAGCTCCGGCGTGCCGGCGTCATCGGCGGGCATGTCCACCTGACCCGAGGTACCCTGATCCGCCACGGCGCCGGGGTCCACGGTACCGCCGGCATCGTCCGTCGTCTGCTGTCCGCAGGCGGCCATAGTCATCAATATCGTCAGCGCCATCAGCATGGCAAACAGCTTTTTCATGGGTATCCTCCTGTACGAAGTGTGTCAGTTTCTGTCAACGGCATTGTACCAAATCGGCGTGGGAAATACAACAGCAAAATTTTCCGCCGCGGCGGCCGGCGGCTTTGGGATGCGCCGCCATTTCCCGACAGGATGCGTCCGCCGTTCCGGTTACAATAGGCGTGAAAGGAGGGACAAGCCTTGAAAACTGTCACCGAGGCCGTCCGGTCCGTCCCGCTCCGCTCCCTGCTGACGGGGTTTTTACCGGCGGCCGCCGCGTTTCTGCTGTCCGGTGCGGCGCTGGACGGCCTGTACAGCCCATGGGCGCTGGCGGCTGTCTCCGCCGCAGGCGTCAGCTGGCCCGGGCTCAGCGCCCTGCTGGGCGCGGGACTGGGCGCTTTCCTTTTTCTGGATTTTCAGGCGGGGCTGCGCCACACCGCCGCCGCCATCCTCATCTTCTGTGCCAACACGGCGTTCTGCACCACCCGCCTGTACCGCCGTCCGGTATTCCGGCCTGTGGCTGCCGTGTTGATGACGCTGCTGGTGCAGTCGGCCTATCTCATCCAGCGGCAGCCGCGGCAGTGGGCGCTGTGCGCCGCTGCCTGTACCGTGCTGTACGCTGCGGCGGCGCTGCTGCCGTCGCTGTCGGACGCCAATGCCCCGGCGGCGAGCCGCGGGCAGGCGCTGTTCCTGCTGGGTCTGGGTCTGTCCCTCACCGCCTACGGCTGGTCGTTCTCCGGCTTCCGCGTGGGCGGCGTGCTGGCGGCGGCGCTGCTGATGGCCGCGGCGAAGTGCCTGTCCCCCGCCTCCGCCGCGGCGGCGGGAGCCGTGGCCGGTCTGACCATGGATCTGTTCACCGGCGATGCGGTGCTGCTGACCGCAGTGTGCTGCGGCGGGATGGGAGCCGCCTCCGCCGTCAGGGAGCGGGGCCGGTTGGCCGTGCCGCTGGTGTATACTGCCGCAGCCATGGCCGGATATACGCTGCTGGACGGACCGGACCCGCTGCCCCTGCTGTTTCAGAGCATGGCGGGTGCGGGGCTCTATCTCCTGCTGCCTCAGCGCCTGCCGCTGCGCCTCGCCCAGCAGGCGCCCGCGCCGCCGGCCCAGCCGGAGGCCACCCCCGCCGCTGCGTTCCGCGCCGTGTACGACAGCTTTTTCACCGAGGTATCGCCGCCGCGGCCGGAGAATCCCGCCGTGCTGTTCGACCGCGCGGCGGAGCAGATCTGCGCAGGGTGTCTATTGCAGCGGGATTGCTGGCAGGCACACTACAACGATACCTACAATGCCTTCAACGACGCCTGCCCCCGCCTGCTGCGCCGCGGCAGCGCCTGCGCAGAGGACTTCCCCCTGCATTTTGCCAGCCGCTGCCTGCACTTCCCCCAGCTGCTGGAGGCGCTGAACGACCAGCTGCACCAGTTCCTGCTGCGCCGCGCCCACCGGCTCCAGCTGGAGGAGGCGTATCAGATGGCGCGGCAGCAGTACGCCCAGATGTCGGAGGTGCTGTCCCCCGGTATGCCGGTGTCGGCGCCGCCCCGCTTTACCTGCCGCACCGCCATCGCCCTGCGGCCCAAGGAAGGCGAGACACTGTGCGGCGATCAGGCGGCGTCCTTCGAGGCGGGCGGCGCGGCGTGCCTGCTGCTGTCCGATGGCATGGGCAGCGGCGAGGCTGCCCACCGTGAGGCCGCCATGACCGTGCGGTTACTGAAGCAGTTTTTACAGGCGGGCGTGGAGCCGCTGCCGGCCCTGAAAACACTGAACACGGCGCTGCTGCTGCGCTGCCGCGAGGGCGCAGGCTTCACCACCATCGACCTGCTGCGGCTGGACCGCAGCACCGGTGAGGCCGCGCTCTATAAATACGGCGCGGCGCCGTCGTATCTGAAAAAGCTGGGCCGCGTCACGCGGTACGGCGGCGCGGCGCTGCCTGCGGGACTGGAGGGGGTGGACCGCCAGCCCGATGTCATCCGCTTCGTTCTGCCGCCGGACGGCTGGCTGGTGATGGTCTCCGACGGCGTGGTCGGCGGCGACGGGGACGAGTGGCTGCAGGACCTGCTGGCCGGTTGGGGCGGCGGCACTCCCGACGCCCTGGCCCGCCGCATCCTCACCGTGTCCGCCGATCACGGCGGGCGGTCCGACGACTGCGCCGTGCTGGTGCTGCACCGGCTGCGGGGCGAAGAAAATGGCCCCGCGCAGGTATAATCTGCCGCCGCGCCGTCCATACTACTACCGTCGCCCGATGCGATAGGGCGGCGCAGTAAACGGACAGCAAGGAGGGCATATGCTTGGTTAAAGGTATTTCCCGCCGCGTCATCGTGGTGGATTCTCCAGACCCCCAGATCTTCGAACAGGCCATTTTCATTCTGCGCACCGATGGCGGCGGCGTCAGCTCACAGCAGCTGGTGGATCAGGCCGTCCGCATCGCCAAGAACTATGCCCGCTGTCAGGGTCTGCCGCGCCGGCGCGTCCGCGTCCCCGGTTGGCTGTGGGCCGCCATCGGCGCGGCGGCCATCGGACTGACGTGGCTGCTGTGTACCCTGTTCTGATCTTCCCATGGTTTCAGCGGGCAGCGCCCGTTTGAAATTAGTTTTCCATCATTTTTCTCCTCACTTGGAGCGGACGTGACCCGTCCGCTTCCTTTTTTTGCGCAAAAAACCGCAGGAGGGCTTACCCTCCTGCGGTTTCGTGTCTCAGTGCTTTTTTTTCCGCATCACGACGATGCCGATGATCGCCGCCACGGCGATGACGCCCAGCAGCACCCACAGCCATGTGAGCCCCGCGCTCTGCTGAGGAACGGCGGCGCTGTCCTGTGTGCCGGTCTGGCTGTCGGCAGAGTCCGGCAGGTCGTCCACGGAGACGGTGCCCTCGTCGATGCCGGTGTCCTCTGCGCCGCCGGTGCCTCCCGTGGTACCGTTGGTACCCCCGGCAGTGCCGGAGTTGTCCACGTCCACGGTGCCCGTGTCGGCGCCGGTGGTGGTGCCGGAGCCGCCGTTGTTGGGTTTGTTGTCGGCGGGCTTATTGTCATCGGGCTTGCTGTCATCGGGCTTGCTGTCGCCCGGCGTGTTGCCGCCGTTGACGTTGCTGTTGTAGTTCACCGTGATGCCGGAGGCGAAGGCCCCCTCCTCCACGGCAGTGATGGTGTCCGGCAGGTCCACCGTTTTCACGTTGTCATTGTCCGTGAACGCGCCCTTGGCGATGGTGTTCACAGGGATACCGGCGATGCTGGCCGGTACGGTGACTGCGGCGTCCTTACCGAAATAGCCGGTGATGGTGATGGACTCGTCCGCGATGGTGTAGTGCAGCGCACCCTCGGTGTAGACGGTGGCAGCCAGCGCCGTGGCCGTCATGGCCAGCGCCATGAGCAGCGACAGCAGCACGGGGATGAGTTTTTTCATAAGTCGCTCCTTTGCTTTGCGCACAGGGGCATAGTCCGCGCGGACTATGCCCCTGTTTTGGGTTAGGGTCGGAGATGGCGGATCAGCCAAGATCGATGTCGCCGCCGTCCGGAATGGACGTCGTGATGATGTCCTCACCGGTGGTCAGAATGACCTGCATCTCCGGAGCTTCATACTGCTTCTTGTCCATTTTCAGTTACCTCCATTAGTAGTCAGACTGTTGTAGCTGCCGGACAGGATCGTATCGCTGTACACGTACACCATGGCGCCGCTGCTGTCGCGCAGGATCATGTAAGCGCGGCCATACACCGTACGATCCGCAGCCGACACGGTACCATTCAGGACTGTTACGCCCGTCGCGTCAGTGTTGGTTGCCTTCAGGATAAACGTATCATCGGGCTTGGCGCCATTGGCATCCAGCTTCATGGCGTCCAGCGCATCCGACTGGCCGTACCGGCTGTTGGTGCTCACCAGAATGCCCTGCTCAGTGACCGTGTAGCCATCGGGCACGGAGCGCGTTGCCGTGAAGGAGACTGCGTACTTCGCGCCCTGCTGGCTGGCGCTGATCTCCGTCAGTGCGATCACGGGCAGACGATCCACTGTGGTGCCGGCATCAACATATTCAGCCGTCAGGGTCAGATCGCCGCGAGGCGCGATCTTCAGGGTCTCCGTGTAGCCAAGCACGGTGTCGCCGTTCTTCCAGCACTTGAAGACCTTTCCGTCAATGCTCTTCGCTGTTACCGTAGTGATCTTGCCGACTGTAGCCGTGTAAGTTGCCGTCTCGTCATTCGGGTAATTGACGGTTACCGTGTAAGAGCCCGCGCTGAATTCGTACACCGGCTCCACAACGATGATACCCGTCGTGGTAGTGGCCATGGCCGCGCGAATCTCAGCTTCCGTCATGGACCAGCGCACGAAGGTCGCGCCCATCTTGATGGGGGGCTCGGGGAACTGGATCTCCTGCGTGTCCGTGTAGCCCTTGGAACTGATGACCTGCTGCGTGTGGGAGATGAAGACCACCATGGCCTGGTTCTCTTCCTTCTCGGCATACACGGCCTTCAGGGTCGTGGCGCTGCCCATGGAGAAGGTGTAAGTCTTCGAGGTGGAGACCACCTTGCCGGACTCATTGACCCAGTACAGGAAGTTCTCGCTGCCCTTGAACACAACGGTGACCTGCGTGCCAACGGGCATCTTCTCCAGCAGGTAAGAGCGCTGCGTCGCGCCGCCGTTGACCGTGAATTTGGAGGCGGAGACCTCCAGTGCGAACACGCCACCGCTGATGGGCTCATAGACCGCGATCATGGTGCAGTCATCGGTGGGCTTGACCTCGCAGGTCAGGTCAGTGCTGTACGGCGTGCCGGTGTACTCGTTGACGAACCAGCCCACGAACTTGTAGCCGCTGATGGCGGACGCCGTGACCGTGGTGCCCTGCGCGTAGGTGATGTCGCTGCCGCCGCCGGTCACATTGGCCACGGGGCTGTCGCTGCCGGTGGTGCGGGACGTCACCATGACGGTGAACATGCCGATCTCCACGCCGTAGCGACCCTCACTGTTGGCAGTCGTCACAGGCGTGAAGCCAGGAGCGCAATACTCCTTCTTGACGATGCTGCTGAACTCGCCGCCGGAGATGTTGACATCCTTGGCGGTCACGTCGCGGACCAGAACAGCGTCCGTATCCTTGGCGCCCAGCACCGTGCCGCCGGTAATGTCCAGGCCCACCAGGTTGGTCTGGCTCTTGTCGTTACCGATCTCACGGATAGCGGTGGAATACTTACTCTCCACCACAGCGTTGCCGGAAATGTTGATCTGAACCTGACCGGCGTAGCCGATGTAGGAGTCGATCATGATGGCAGAGCCGTCATAGCTGATACCGTTGGTCTGGGAATACTCATCGCCGATGACATTGTCGTTGGCAACGCCGCGGACCGTACCGCCGGAGATGTTCAGCGTACCGGACTTGATGCCGATACCGCAGTAGCCCTCCACCAGGCCGCCGGTGATGTTGACCTCGCAGGGCTGGGGCAGGTAGATAGCAAGCGTCTCGGACTTGACAACTGCACCCTCAAACACGTTGACGTGGGACACGCCTCTGTCAGTGCCGTTGCCCTGGATGGCGGGTGTCTTGGCGCTCTGCACCGTGCCGTAAATATTCAGTTCGGGAGCATAGGTCTTGCCTCTGTCATCCTGACCCTTGATGAACACCGCAGGAAAATGACCCTGTTCGCTGTCCGCAACGATGGTGGAATCCTTGTCGATAGTCACGCTGCCGTTGTAGTTCACACTCAGCAGAGAACTGCTGGCCGCCTTGCCGGTGATGTCCACATCCGCCAGTGTCAACTTGCCGTAGGCATAGTTCGTCTTGCCGTTGGGAACATCAATGGTACCGTTCTGGATGGTCACTTCGCCGTAGGTGACAAAGCTACCGGTCACGGTCATCTTGTTCAGGTCGATGGTGATATTCGCGTTGACCTTGATGCTGCTCTCGGCGACATCCGCCAGCAGTCTCACGGTCTGGCCGTCCTGAGCCGCCGCAACAGCGTCGGCCAGCGTCTTGTACGCCTTGACGGAATTGCCGTCCTTGTCCAGAATCTGGGCGGTCATGCCGGCAGCCGCCGTGAAGGAGCCGTCCTCGTTCTTGATGATACCAGCGCCGGGAGCCGCGAAGCTGGGGGTCTTGCCGTCCACCTTCTGCTCGGGGGAGACGTTGGGGTCGAAGCCGACGAACGTACCGCCGCTGATGGCGACCTTCGCACTGCCGTCCACATACGCCTCATCGATGCAGTTGAACAGATACATGCTGCTGCCTTCCCACTTCTGGTGCAGGTCGAAGGTGCCGCCCTTGACAGACAGGGTACCCTCCTGCACCTGAACCACGCTGACGTTGCCATAGAAGGTGCCGTTTTCGATGGTCAGGTCGCCCTTCACCACGTTGATGGTGTAGCAGTCGTTCTCCTTGGCATCTATGGTGCCGTTGCCGGTGATGGTCACCTTGGCGCCATTTGTGATGGACAGGATAGCGTTGGCCTTATCGCCCCAGATGTCCACCGTGTTCCTGATGGTCTTGCCGTTCAGGTCCAGCGTGATGCTCTTGTTGATGGCCAGCTGGGTGTTCTGCTCGACATCCGCCAGCAGGGTGATGGTCCTGCCCTTTGCAGCCAGACGGATCGCGTCGGCCAGCGTCTCGTACTTCTTGCTGCCGATCTGGGCAACATACTGACCTTCCTTGACGCCGTAGGTGCCGTCCGCGTTCTTGGTGGGGATGAAGCCATCGGCGCAGTAGCTTTCGGGAATGCTCTTATTGAACGTACCACCGGAAACCTTGAAGTTGTCGGAGGTACCCTTGCCGACACCGCGGAAAATGCTCTCCCCAGACATCTTGTTGACGAAGTGACCGCCGGTAACCCGCGTGATAGCGGTATAGCCCTCCACAACACCGGTCAGGATGACCGTCGGGTGATTCCACCGCCCTGTGGTGGTCAAGCTCTGGATAAACTCGCCGCCGCTGATGGTGGTATCACCGTACGCAAAGATAACTCCTGTGTATCCGTTCGTCGCATAATCCAGCGTGAACGTACCGCCGGTGATAGTCAGCTTGGAGCCTTCCTCGCTCTTGACCACGTTCAGGCCGCCGTTGTAGGTACCGCTGGTGATGGTCAGGGTGCCGTAGTTGTCGATCATGGAGGAGCCATTGTTGCCCGCCGTGGCGTTGACATCCGTCAGCGTCAGGTTGGCATTGCTGCCCTCCTTCGTGACCTCGATGTTGTAGTAGCCGGTGCCGCCCATAACATTACCGTTCTTCACGGTGACGGTGCCGCCGGTCACGGAGATCGTGGCCTTGCCGGCGTTGGTGTTGGTCAGAGTCTTGCCGCCCAGATCGAGGGTGATGCTCTTACTGATGACCACGTCCTCAGCGGCATCCGCCAGCAGTTTCACGGTCTGGCCGTCCTCAGCCGCCGCAACGGCGTCGGTCAGGGACTCGTAGCCCTGGCTGCCGATCTCGGCAACATACTGGCCTACCTTGACGCCGAAGGTGCCATCCGCGTTCTTGGTGGGGATGTAGCCGTCAGCGCACAGGGACTCGTCCACCGCGCTGGAGAACGTACCGCCGGAGACGGAAACCTTGTCGTTCTGCGTGAAATCGCTCGGGGTCAGCTCCTTCCAGTTGTAGGCCTTGACTGCGGCGTTGTCGCCCTTGGCCGTGAACTTACCGCCCTCGACCTCGATCTTGGACAGGCCCTTGTAGCCGGTGCGGTTCACGATGGAGATGGCCGCGCCGTCCTCGATGGCGCCGTCGTTAATGGTCTTGTCAATGCCGTCACCGGAGACGGTGATGGCCGTGCCAGCGCCGCTGATGTTCAGGCTGCCGGCGCAGACCTGCACGCCCATGGTCTTGGCGTTGATGACGCTGTTGTCGATGGTCAGCGTGCCGGAGCTGGGGAAGTAGATGCCGAAGCCGTTGGGCACGTTCAGCGTGCTGTTCCTCAGCGTCACGGTATCGTTGGTGTTGTTGCCGTTGGTCTCGATGCCGCTGCGGGCGGTGGTCGTCATCACGACGCCATCGAACACCAGACTGGAATTGTCATACTTGATGGTGCCGCCCATGGCGGAGGGGATCAGACCCACCAGCTGGCTGCTGACCACCTTGCCGTTCTTCACGGTCAGCGTTGCATTGGGGTTGTTGATCTCGAAGGCCGCGCTGTTTGCATCCGTGCCGGTGCAGGTCCAGGTATGGCCAGCCAGATCCACCGTGCGGGCAATGGTGCCGGAGTTAAACGTTGAACCGGTGGTATAATCGCGCAGCATGACGATAGCCTCGCCGCTGGCCGTCTGCGCCTTGAACGCCTCGTCCATGGTGTAGTAGGAGGTGTCGCCGACCTTGGCCAGATAGGCTTTCGCCACACCGAAAGTGCCGTCGTCGTTCTTGTTAATGGCGGAATCCTCCACCACGTACTTGGTGGGGTCGCTGGAGAACGTACCGCCGGTGACAGCGATAGTCGCCTTGGTGGCGTCGTCGATGCTGGTCAGCTCATTGGTGCTGGGATCGTAGCTGCGGGTATCCAGCGCACCGTTGACAGTGCCGCCGGTGATGCTGACCTTGGCCACCTTGCCCTCGGCGCTGCCGTAGTTCACAGAGAGCACGTTACCGTTGACGGTGCCGCCGCTGATCGTCAGATCGCTGTTGTGACCGCCGCTGTACGTCCAGGCTGCAACTGTGCCGTTGACCGTGCCGCCCTTGATCTCAGCGAACTTCCAGTTCTCCACCGCATAGCTGTTTTTGGAATTCAGCGTACCGTCTTCTTTCAGGTAGAACGTACCGCGATCGACCTTGATCACGATGAAGTTATCCTGGGTAAACGTGCCGCCACTGATGGTCAGACCGGGGTACTTGGCAACGCTGTCATCGCCCACGCGCACCAGGGACGCGCCCTTCACTCCAACAACGCCGCTGTTGTTCGTAACGCTGCCGCTCTCGAAGAAAAGCCAGCCGTCCTGAATGTCAATGACATAGTGGGAGCTGACGCCGGAGTTCGCCGCGGTATCCTCACGCATGATGGTACCGGTCTGCGCCGCGCTGCTGTCCTTGACGGTGACGCGGTTCTTAACGGTCAGCGCGGGCTTGCCCGCCACGGTGCCGCCGTTGAGGGTGTGACCGTTCAGGTCGAGGGTCAGTCCATATGTGCTTATGGTGACATTCTCGCGGGTGTCCGCCAGCAGGGTCACGGTCGCACTCTTAGCAGCCGCGTCGATAGCTGCCTGCAGGGTCTCGTACTTGACGCCCTTGACCTCTGCCACGTAGGTGGTCGTCTCGCTGGGCATCAGCTGCGTTACGCTGGTGGTCAGCTTATCGCCAGCCGCGACAGTCTTCGTGCCCTGCTTGCTCGCGTCTGTCGTGCCGTTGCTGCCGTAGTAGCCCGGCTGCTGCGCCTGCACAGTGGCCTCGGTGCTCTCCACAGTCAGCGCCACATCGTTGGACTTCTGGCCCTCGCGGCCATCGCCCAGCAGGATGTCGCCGTTGCTGCCCACCGTGCCGGTGAAGGTGCAGGTGGCCACGGTGGTGGTCATCGTGCCGCTGCCGCTGTTGACAAAGCGCACGGGCGCAGCGAACTGCTCCCAATCACCATTGTCGCCGCAGTTGGTGAACGTGCTGTTCTGGACGGCAACAGTCTGCGTACCGTTTGCCTTGTGGTTGAAGTTCACCGGCACCTGTGCCCCCGTGAAGGAGCAATTGTCGATGACCACTGCACCGTCCGCATTGGAGTAGACGGAAGTAGCCTTTGTGCCAAAGTCGCAGCCGGTCAGCGTGATGTCGTTCACGCCGGTGGTTCCGCTGATATACACGCGCTGGACGGTGATACCGTCGGTGCTGTCGCAGTCGGTCAGGTTCACAGTCACCTTATGATCGGTGTGCCGCTGACCCCACACGCCCAGATTGTCCAGCTCATAGGCCGTGACGGTGATATCCTTCTCCAGATAAGCACCGCCGGCCTCGACCTGCTTGCCGGTATCGCGGCTGAACGTATAGGTGTCGACCTCCAGGTCGCACTCGCCGCCGGAAATATAGGCATTGTTGCCGTAGATGGTGATATCATCCGCCACGTGGCCGTGGGTCAGCTCGCCTACATCCGCGCCGGGACGGCACACGATGGTGATGGCATCGGCGTTGGCCTTGTAGGCCGCCGTCAGTGCTTCCGCCAGCGTGGCAGCATAGCCGCTCTCAGAACCGGCAGCCCAGTATACAGGGGTAGCCGCTTCCCAAACGGATTCGTCCAGCAGCTCCAGGGTGTAGCTGCTGCTGCCCAGTGCCGCGATGGCCTCGTTCAGCGTGGCGTACTCGGTGTTGCCCACCTTGGCCACGTTGGTGGCAGCGGGTGTCACCGCGCCATCGCCATCCTGCGGGTCTGCGGAATCGTTTCCGTTCACAAGATCGGAAGGATCAGCGCCGCCCTCAGTACCGGTGGTATCATCCGCCGTGCCGCTGCCGCTGCTGCCTTCGACCTGCTGGTCGCCGGTGCCATCGCTGTCCTTGCTGTCTCCGACCTGCAAGTCACCGGTGTCACTGCTGCTGTTGCTGTCGTCGGACACGCCCGTTCCGTTCTCGGAGACGGTCGCGCCCTGGGTTTCGACGCCGTCCGCCATCGTAGCGTACGCCGCCGTCGGCAGCAGAGACAGCATCATTACCAGCGAAAGCAGTAATGACGCCACTCTTTTGCCCACTCTTGTTTTGTCCATGTTCCCCCATCCTTTCATGTGATTTTTTGGTCTGTCTGCGGAATCATGCTGTGCGCTGTCCGCACCGTGCCCGCGGCACTGCACCGGCGGGTCCGCACCCCCTGCGGATCAGTGGCAGGCTCCGCCGCGCGGGACGCCGTCCCATGCGGAAAAGCCATCGTTTCAACCCAGTTGAAACGAGAAAAGGGTACCCTTTTCTGCCGGTATCTCCCTCCGATACAGGCGCCCCTTGCACCTGCGCGGGCCGGAAAATCGTCCCTTTGCGGGGTGATTTCCCTTTTCTGGATATACACGGGATAGCATAGCACCATTTCGACAAACAATCAACTTTATTTCCGCACAAAATTTTCCGTTTTTTTCTATTTAATATCGACAAAACCCGGAGCATAGTGCGTCAAAGGCCGTCTCTCCGCACAATTCCGGTATTTTCCCGCCGCCTGTGGCCGGCTGCGCGGGCATCTGCCGCAAAAGCGGAGCCACCGGCGCAAAAAAAGAAGCCATGACATTGTCATGGCTTCTTTTGGCAGGGGCAGAAAGGCTCGAACTCTCGACACGCGGTTTTGGAGACCGCTGCTCTACCAACTGAGCTATACCCCTGTGTGGTGGGCCTTCGGGGACTCGAACCCGGGACCGGACGGTTATGAGCCGTCTGCTCTAACCAACTGAGCTAAAGGCCCAAGTCTACGCGGCTGACCTGAATAAGAAATGAGCCGCCACCTTACGGATGGCGGCTCACCCTTTGGCTCCCCCTGTTGGGCTCGAACCAACAACCCTTCGGTTAACAGCCGAATGCTCTACCATTGAGCTAAGGAGGAGTGTTGGCGCTACCTATTTTCCCGGGCCGTCTCCAGCCAAGTATCGTCAGCAGAAGCGAGCTTAACTTCCGTGTTCGGGATGGGAACGGGTGGACCCTCGCCCT
>OHAF01002264.1_pt1 | contig 14972 bp, 14 predicted proteins | sample 1577041 | NCBI WGS metagenome assembly OHAF01 (sample SAMEA3541495, study PRJEB24748) | human gut metagenome | biome: human gut; feature: human-associated habitat; material: faeces | place: China | collected 2012
GCGGGAAACCCGGAAGGGTGTCCTGCACGATGATGATCCCCATTTTTCAGAGCTTTTTGAAGCTCTGAAAAATGCGGTCAGCGTGGCGAAAAGACTTTTTCGCCACGCTGAGGAGGGCCGCACCCATGGGGTGCGCCCCTCTGTCCCTTATTTTGTCAAAACACGGGTTCCGGTGTTCTCATACCACCCGGTAGTCGCCCTCCTGCGCCCGGCGCAGACGCTCCAGCTTCTCCCGGTTCAGGAGCTCCTGCAGCTCCCCGATGATCTGGTTGGACACCAGAAAGCCACGGGGCGTCAGGCGCCAGCCCTGCTCCGTCCGCTGGGCCAAGCCGTGGCCGGCGTAAACCTCCAGCCGTGCGCCCAAGGGGTCGAAGCGCCGGCGGAAGCGGTTTTCAAACTCCCTGATGTTCATCCCCTCCGTGGTACGCAGCCGCAGCATGATGTACTCCATCTCCCGCTCCGAGACGGGGATATGCTCCGACTCCGCCAGCACCAGCTCCCCGGCAATGTACCGATCCAAGTCCCGGATGTAGCCGTAGCGGACGCCGCCAAAGTCGGAGTAGGCACCGGGGCCGAACCCCGCATACTCCCCCAGTGTCCAGTATTTCAGGTTGTGGCGGGAGGCGTGGCCGGGCCGTGCAAAATTGGAGATCTCATACTGCTCATAGCCGTTTTGCCGCAGATACTCCACGGCGTAGAGATACATATCCGCCTGTGCCTCGTCGTCCGGCAGGGTCAGACTGTCCCGCTGCCGGTAGAGGGGCGTTCCCTCCTCCAGCTTCAGCCCGTAGCAGGAAAGATGCTCCGGCTGGAGGGTCAGGGCGTCGGAGAGGGTCTTTTCCCACTGCTCCATGGTCTGCCCCGGCAGGCCGTAAATCAGGTCCAGACTCACGTCCGGGAATTTGGCCCTCCGGCAGGCGGCCACAGCCTCCTGCACCTGCTGCCATGTGTGGATGCGGCCCAAGGCCCGGAGACAGGCGTCGTCCGTGGACTGGACCCCCAGGGAGATGCGGTTGAAGCCCGCCCGCCGCAGCGTCCGGAGGGCCTTCCAGTCCCCGGCGCTGTCGGGGTTGGCCTCCAGCGTGATCTCGGCGTGGGGATCCACGTGATAGTGCTTCTTTACGGCTTTCAGCAGCTTCACCAACCGCTTCTCCCCCAAATAGCTGGGGGTGCCGCCGCCAAAGTACACTGTGTCCACCAGATGCTGCGCCGCCTGCGGGGCCACCTCGATCAGGTGGCGCTCCAGTGCCGCCGTGTAGGCGTCCATGCGATCCTCCCGCCCGGAGAGGGAGTAGAAGTCGCAGTAGGCGCATTTGGACCTGCAGAAGGGGATGTGCAGATACAGCCCCAGAGGATGCGCTTGCTTGGCCATGGTCATGCGTCCTCCTTGGGGGGCAGGATGATGACGGCCTCGAAGGGACAGTTCACCTTACAGGACCGGCATCCGATGCAGCGGTCGAGATCCACCGTATAAAAGCCGTCCGGCTGCAAAAGAATGCAGTCCATGACGCAGAACATGGTGCAGTAGCCGCAGCCGGTGCAGCTCACCGGGTCGATAATGGCCCGGTCATAGCGTTTTTTCCCGAAGGGATGTGCAGGATCGTACATGATAACACCCGCCTTTCCGTCCCTTCAGTATAGCTTGTTTTGCGCCGTTTGGCAAGCCAAAGCGCATTTTTCCGGTGCAGCGGGTCATACTACGGGGGAAAGGATGTGGTGCGGATGGACATGACGCCCAAGGAGTATCAGGCGTATGTGAAGCGGATGCAGAAGAAGTCCCCGCTGGGAAAGGATATGGCGCTGGCCTTCGTCATCGGCGGACTCATCTGCGTGGTGGGACAGGCCATCGGAGACGGCTTCCGGGGGGCGGGGCTGAATACGGAGGACGCCGGGACCGCCACGTCGGTGTCCCTTGTGTTCCTGTCGGCGCTGCTGACAGGACTGGGACTTTACCACCGGCTGGCCCGGTTCGGCGGGGCCGGGACGCTGGTACCCATCACGGGCTTTGCCAATGCCGTGGTATCCCCGGCGCTGGATTTCAAGGCAGAGGGCTTTGTCACCGGCATGGCGGCCAAAATGTTCGTCATTGCCGGCCCGGTGATCGTCTATGGCACACTGGCCAGCGTGGTGTACGGCGTGGTGCTGTGGGCGCTGGGCTGACGCTCTTGGGAAAACCTTGGATTTTCCACGATTCCTTAGCGACTGCCTGCGCCGCTCCCGGCGGGCAGCAAAAAGCTCCCCGGCTCAGGCCGGGGAGCTTTTCATGGAAATCATGGAAACCTTTCATCAGGGCAGATAGTTCAGGGGATCCACCATGGTGCCGTTGCGCTGGATGCGGAAGTCGCAGTGGGAACCGCTGGAGATACCGGTGGAGCCCATGGCGGCGATGGTCTGGCCCTTGTACACGTGGTCGCCCACAGAGACGTAGAGGTCGCTGTTGTGGCCGTACCATGTGATAAAGCCGTTGCCGTGATCGATCTTCACGCAGTAACCCAAGCCGCCGTTCCAGCCGGAGTAGATGACGGTTCCGCCGTCGGCGGCGTAGATAGGCGTACCGTAGGAGTTGGCGATGTCGATGGCCTCATGGTAGCTGCTGGCGCCGCTGATGCCGGTGTTGCGCCCGCCGAAGTAGGAGGTGATGACGCCGTAGCAGGGCCAGCGGAAGGACCCGGTGGGGAACCACGTGGGCCGCTCCTTGGTACCTCGTGCCTGCCGCTCAGCCACCGGCTCCTTCAGCGTCACGGAGGACACCACCTCACGGGCCGTCTCCGTGCCGTTGATGACGGTGACGTTGGCGGTGATGTCTGCCTTACCGTACACACCCTTGCTGAGGACCTCGTAGTCGCCCTCATACATATCCGGGTCGTCCACATATTCCACGCTGTACGCCACGTCCTGCAAATAGCTCTGCCGCTCCACATTCACCACCGTCAGATACGGCACGGCACGGGAGATGGTCAGCACATCGCCGGTATGGAGAACGCTGATGTCATAGCCGGGGTTCAGGGCCAGCAGCTCCTCATTGGTCATGCCGTTGTCCTCGGCAATGAGGGACCACACATCGCCGCTCTTAACGGTATAGGTCACCTCGCCCGCCTTGGTGGCGTTGAGTTTCTCGGCTATATAGCCCAGATTCATAATAAGGGACTGATCCACGTACTCCTGCTTTACCTCCACGTTTTCCACGAAGTAGCAGTCCACGGTGCTGTCGGTGATGTAGCCCTTTTTCAGCTGCTCCAGCAGCTGCTCGATGGCGCCGGGGAAGGTGGTGGCCGCCACCGGCTCCCCCTCCACATACAGCACATAGGCATAATCCACCAGCCCCAGCTGCTGGGTGAGGTTCTCCTCCAGTGCGTCGGTGCTCTCCAGCTCCTTCCGGGCCACGATGCCGGTGCGGACCTCCAGCTTGGCGCTGTCGATGCTGTAATCGGTGTCGGACAGCGTCTGCCGGGTGATCTCCTCCAGCTGATCCACTGCCGCCGAGACGCTGTGAGCGCTGCGAACCGTTCCCAGCTCCACGCCGTCATAGCGGGCGGTGGCGCCGATGGTATACATGGACAGGCACACCGCCACGGCCGTCACCGCCACGGCGCCGGCCACAAACACCGCCGGGTGCAGCTTCACGCCCTCGAAGAAGGCCCGCATCCGTCCGCCGGAGCGAATGGCCCCCTTGCGGCGGCGGGTGAGCCGCTCCCGGAGGTCGGAGCCCATACGGGGCAAACTGCCCCAGAGGAACAGCAGCAGCTGGCCCAGCTTCCACTCTGTCTCCGGCAGCTGCCGCTGCCGGTTCTGGTGCCGCAGCTCCCGCAGACGCTGCCACCGGCGGCGCAGGGGCTGGCCGATATGGGTCGATACCCACGTCTGCACATCCAGATCCAACCAGTCCGGATGCTCCTTACAAAACCAGACCCAATCCTTCAGATTCTGCTTCCACCGCTGCCAGATGCTGCGGCGCTCCTCCGAATCGGGACGCTTATTTTCCAATTCCTGTTTCATATGATCGATCCTTGCTAAAAGGTTACAAATTCGTTACAAAGCCTATCATACCACATTTTCCGGGTACGTCAAGACTTTTTTGCATTTCCACCATAGAAACGGCCGATTTTCAACAGGAATTTACACAATTTTCAAATATTTGCGGAAAATATCCCCTTATCCACGGGGCAGCTCCGCCGTCAGCCCGCCGCACAGGGCGTTGGCGGCAAACACGGAGCCGGGGCGCAGGGGATCGATGGTCGTCCCCTCCAGCGTGGTGACGCAGCCCCCGGCCTCCTGCACCAGCAGGCTCCCGGCGGCGAAATCCCACGGGCTGAGCCGACACTCGAAGAACACCTCCGCCCGGCCCGCCGCCACCTGACACAGATCCAGCGCCGCCGCCCCGAACCGACGGTAGTCCAGTCCCCGGTCGTAGAGATACCGCATGATGGCGAAGTGCCGCTCCGTATAGCTGCGGTCATAGATGGTGGAGCCGCACACCACCAGCGAGTGGCCGGGATCCCGTCCGCTGACGTGGATGGCCCGGCCGTTAAGGGTGGCCCCGCCGCCCCGGCGGGCAGCGTACAGCTCCCCGGCCAGCGGCGCATATACCACGGCGTACTCCGCCTGCCCGTCCTTGGCCAGCGCCACGGAGATGTTGGTGTAGGCAAAGCCCCGGACGAAGTTGGTGGTGCCGTCGATGGGGTCCACGATGAAGGTCCACGGTGACGTCAGGGCATCGTGCTGCCCCTCCTCTCCGAAGAAATCCGCCTCCGGCAGCAGGGTCAGCAGCTCCTGCCGCAAAAAGCGCTGTACCGCCAGATCGTACTCTGTCACCAGATCCGCCGGGCCGTTCTTCTCATGGGTGGCCGCCGTCACGTCGTTGGCGCTGCGGACCAGCTCCCCGGCCCGGCGCACAATATCGATGATACTCTCCAGCATAGCTCTTACCTCCTGATGATGCGTCCCGGACGAGCGCCGGTGAGCACACCCTGCTCCAGCACCGGCACGCCCGCCGCCAAGACGGTGTCCATCCCCGCCGCCATGCGGCAGGGCTCCTGATACGTTCCCGTTTCCCGGAGCGCCTCCGGGTCAAATACGCAGAGATCGGCGTCCATCCCCGCCGCCAGCACACCCTTTCCCGCCAGCCGCAGCCGCTGGGCGGGACGGCCCGTCACCTTGTGGATGGCCTGCTCCCACGTCAGCACGCCCTTTTCCCGGACAAAGTGCTGCAAAAGCCGGGGGAAGGTACCGTACACCCGTGGGTGGGGCATCCCCTCCGTGGGATACGTGGCATCGGAAATCAGATGGGACAGGGGACTTTGCAGAATGGCGGTGATGTCCTCCTCCGAGGCCATGAAGTCGATCATGGTGATCTCCCCCTGCTCCCGCACCAGCAGGTCGCAGCAGCAGGTCAGGGGATCCTGTCCCGTCATGGCGGCGATCTCCGCCAGACTCTTCCCCAGATAGGGGTGATCCTCCGGGCAGTGGAGGCTGGTCAGATAGATGCCGTCCCAGCCCGCCAGCTTTGCAATGTCGTCGAAGCCCTCCCCGATCTGGATGCGCTGCGCCAGCTCCCGGCGGGCCGCCGGGTCCGACAGACGGCGCACCACCGCCTCCATGCCTCCCGCCAGAAACTCCGGCGGCAGGATGTGCAGCAGCTGGGTGGAGCCGGCGGTATAGGGGTACACGTCGCACCCCACGTCCAACCCCTCCTGCCGGGCCTCCTCCAGCAGAGCCAACACTTGAGGAATTTTCTTCCCCCAGCTGTCCCGGCCCATGGCCTTCAGGTGGGAGATCTGCAGAGGAATACGCAGGGTACGGGCCACCGTCAGCATCTCCCGGACGGAATCCACCACCCCGGCCCCCTCCTGCCGCATATGCACCGTCACTGGCACGTCGCCGCCGCTGAGGGGCCGCAGGGCCTCGATCAGCTCCTCGGTGGTATAGAAGCACTCCGGGGCATAGCCCAGCCCCAGCGACACGCCCACGGCGCCGTCCGAAAGCGCCCGCTCCATGCTGCGGTGGATGGCGTCGTAATGGTGCTTTTCCAATCGCTGGAGGGCGTAGCCCGCCGCATCTGCCCGCAGAACGCCGGCCCCCACCAGCATCCCCGTGCGGATAGGGGCCGGTGGCTGGGAGGCAAAATACCCCGCCAGCGTCGCCGTCTCCATCTCCGGAGGGGCCTTCCCGGTGATGGGAGCCAGATAGGCCAATATTTCCTCCCGGTGCGCCGGGCCGAAGGGAGCGGCGGACAGACCGCAGTTGCCGTTTACAATGGTGGTCAGCCCCTGCCGCAGCTCCAGCTCTCCGAAGCCGGGACGGAAGGCCGCCGCATCGGCATGGCGATGGATATCGATGAAGCCCGGTGTCACCAGCTTCCCGGCGGCATCCATCACCCGTCGGGCCGGGGTATCCGGCGGCAGCGGCTCCACGGCGGCGATGACGCCGCCCTCTACCGCCACGTCAGCGGAAAAACCGGGGGCTCCGGTGCCGTCTATGACGGTGCCGCCCCGGATCAACAGATCCAGCATGGTCACTGCGCCCCCTTCTGGCGTAAAATAGGCAGCGTCACGGAGAAGCGGTTCAAGCCCTCCTGACTGCGGCAGATGATGTTTCCCCTGTGGTTCTGGACGATGGCCCGTGCAATGGCCAGTCCCAGCCCGAAGCCCGTGCCGGTGCGGCTGCTGTCGGCCCGGTAGAACCGGTCGAACAGGTGGGCCGCCACCTCCGGCGGGATGGGATCGCCGCCGTTTTCCACCGCCAGACAGGCGGTGCGGTCCTGACGGGTCAGGGTCAGGCGGATATCCGTGCCTTGGGGCGCATACTTCACGGCGTTATCCAGCAGGATACCCGTCAGACGCTCCAAAGCGTCCCGGTCGCCGGAGACCTGCAGCCCCTCGTCGATGGTGTACAGCAGCCGCCGTCCAGATTCAAACATCACCGGCTCGAACCGCAGGGCAGCGTCCGTCACCACGTCCGACAGATCCACCTCGGAGAAGGCCGTCTCCCGCCGGACACTCTCCGCCCGGAACAGGGTCAGCATCTCCTCCACCAGCTTCTTCATCCGCCGGGACTCCGCCCGGATGTTCTCCACATACGTCTGCTCCTCCGCCGGGGCGGACTCCGCCAGCAGGTCGGCGGAGGACAGGATCACCGTCAGGGGCGTTTTCAGCTCATGGCTGGCGTCGGACAGGAAGCGCTGCTGCTCCTGCCACGCCCGCTCCACCGGCCGGGCAGCCACACCGGAGAGCAGATAGCTGCACCCCAGCAGCACCACCAGCGCCGCCAGTGCGATCAGCAGCAGATTCCCCGCCATGGCCCGCAGCGCCGACTGCTCCAGCGTGCTGTCGGTGAAGGCGATGCGGATGGAGAGAGCGCCGTCATAGCGCAGATAGCGCAGATGATAGTCCGTCAGCAGGCCGCTCTCCTCCTGCTGGGACAGGCACTCCTGCACCAGCGCCAGCAGGTCCTCCTCACTGATCTGATAGTAGCTGCTGCCCATGACCCGCACCGTGCCGCTGGGATAGACCTCCGTCACGAAGCAGGGTTGGCCGTTCTGGCCGTCGTAGCCCTCTCCCCGCAGGGCCTCCTCCAGCTGCCGGGTGCTGCTCTGCTCCAGACTGCTGTGGGCGGTGAGCATCACTCCGGTGAATACCGCCGCCAGCACCAGCGTCACAAACAGCATACTGATGCCCACGATCTTCCACCGAAGCCTGCGGATCATGCCGCTCATGCCCCCACCTCCAGGCAGTAGCCCACCATCCGGTGGGTGCGGATCTTCACGGCGGAATGCAGATGCTCCAGCTTCCGCCGCAGAAAGGAGATGTAGACCTCCACGTTGTTGTCCTCGGCATCGGAGTCATAGCCCCACACCTTCAGGATCAGCTGTTCCTTGGTGACGATCTGGGGATAGCTGCGGATCAGCAGCTCCATCAGGTCGTACTCCCTCCGGCTCAGCCGCACCTCCCGCTGGCCGCAGCGCAGCAGGAAGGTTCCCGGCTCCAGCCGCAGATCGCCGCAGGTAACGGCGTCCTCCTGCCGGGGCTGACCGTCGGTGCGCCGCAGCAGCAGCCGCACGCAGGCCAGCAGCTCCTGCGGCTCGAAGGGCTTGGTAAGATAGTAATCCGCCCCGCTGTCCAGTCCCCGTACCCTGTCCTCCACGCCGCTGCGGGCGGTGAGCATCAGCACCGGCACGGTATGCCCCTCCTGCCGCAGCCTTTGCAGCAGGGTGAAGCCGTCCATCCCCGGCAGCATGGCGTCCAGCACCACCAGATCGTAAATATCCGAGGCGGCGTTGTCCAGCCCCGATAAGCCGTCGCCGCTGATGTCCGCCGTATAGCCCTGCCGGTGCAGCAGCTCCGCCAGCGTCTGGGCCAGACGGGCCTCGTCCTCCACCACCAGTATCCGCATGGGATCACTTCCTTTCCTTGCGTCCGTTTCTCCTGTCAGGCAGCCCCTCCCGGCGGGAGGGGCTGAAATAAGCTTATCCGTTCAAACCGTTGGCCGCCAGTGCCGCCAGCGCCTCCGCCGGGGCCGCAGGCAGCAGATAAATGGTGTCGTCATCATTCACCGTGGCATAATACCCTCCGTCCCGCTGGGCGCCCACCCTCAGCGTCAGCTCCGTCTCTCCGGCAATAGCCCGGTAAGTGACCGTCAGCGTCACCGCCGGCTCCGTCAGCCCACACAGCTCCGCCACCCCGGTGCTGGGCCGATAGTCGATGCACCGCAGCAGCGTCAGCTGTCCCAGTGCCTCCGTCAGCGTTCCGCTCCATTGGGTCACGTCCTGCCCGCTCCGCAGCCATACGCCCTCCGACGCCGTCAGGCTCAGGCTCTTGCCGTCTGCGGCGGTGACAGTCAGGGCGCTGACGTTGTCCGCCGTCAGCTGAGGCAGCTTGGGCAGCCGGGCCATGTCATAAATGCCCATGCTCAACGTCCCGTCCACCCCGGCGGGGGAGAGATACACGGCATCCGTCTCGTCCTCCGGCTGGATGTACTGTCCCTCGTCGGTCTGCGTCCCCAGCCAGTAGGTGCGGGTATTGCCCTCGGTGTCCGTCAAACTGATGTAGCGCTTGGTGTCCGAAAGCCCGAACTGGGACAGATCGTCGGTATGGGGGAGCGGTGACAGGGCGGCGTAGCCCTGCACCGTGGCCAGCAGCTCCGTCACAATGGACTGCTCCAGCGGGAAATCCCGATCGTCACCCCAGTACCACGTATCCTCCTCCCGCACGAACCGCAGCGTCACCGACCCGTTGTAGCACACCAGCTTCGCCGGCTGCTGGGCGGGAGTCCGGCCGTCCGCACCGGCAGCGGGTGTATCCGTGGGGGTGTCACTCTGCTTTTTGCCGCAGCCCACCGTCAGCGCAGCGATCATTACCAGCGCCAGCAGCAGTGCAGCCGCTCTCCGTATATCCATCATAAAAAGTCTCCTTTTGTGTTTTTAGAAGTCCCTGTAATCATTCTATTATACCAAACTTAAACGCAGATGAAAAGCCCCGTTCTCACGGAGAGAACGGGGCAAACGGACGGATAGGGGGGCTGCGGTCAGTCCCGGTACACCGGGGCGTCGAAATCCCGGACGATCTCATCCCGCCGGGTATCCTGCACGTAGACGTGATTGGTCTCGTCGAAGGCCAGACGCATGGCGAAGTCCTTGGCCTCGTCGATGCTGTCCGTCTCGAAGAACGGCCGGTAGGCCTCCGGCGGCAGGTGGGTCTTTTTCCACATCACCTGAAAGCGCATGGTGGGGTTCCTCCTTCATGGGGTGTATCGTTTAGTATACCCCGCCGCCGGGAAAAAAGCAACAGCGTGTTTTACCAAAATTCCGCCGCAAAAATCGGAAGAAATCCTAAAAGGGAAATCTCCGAAAAGGCTTTTCCCGGAGGGCGCAGCGGTGTATAATGATATGGTTATGTAAAAAGGGGGATATTATGGTGAAGATCGGATTTGACAACGAAAAGTATCTGGCCCTGCAGGCCGAGCACATCCGCCAGCGCATGAGCCAGTTCGGCGGCAAGCTGTATCTGGAGTTCGGCGGCAAGCTCTTTGACGACTACCACGCCTCCCGTGTGCTGCCGGGCTTCCAGCCGGACAGCAAGATCCGGATGCTGGAGACCATCCGGGACGACGTGGAGATCGTCATCGCCATCTGTGCCGGAGACATCGAAAAGAACAAGACCCGTGGCGATCTGGGCATCGGCTACGATCAGGACGTGCTGCGGCTCATCGACGTGTTCCGGGGGCTGGGGTTCTATGTGGGCTCCGTGGTCATCACCCAGTACGCCGGGCAGCCTGCGGCGGATGCCTTCATCCACCGGCTGACGGCGCTGGGGGTCCGCAGCTGCCGCCACTATCCCATCGCCGGGTATCCTTCGGACGTGGCCCACATCGTCTCCGACGAGGGCCTGGGCAAAAACGACTACATCGAGACCAGCCGCTCCATCGTGGTGGTGACGGCCCCCGGCCCCGGCAGCGGCAAGATGGCCACCTGCCTGAGTCAGCTGTACCACGACCATAAGCGGGGCATCCGGGCGGGCTACGCCAAATATGAGACCTTCCCCATCTGGAACCTGCCGCTGAAGCACCCGGTGAATCTGGCCTACGAGGCCGCCACGGCAGACCTCAACGACGTGAATATGATCGACCCCTTCCATTTGGAGGCCTATGGCGAGACCACGGTGAACTACAACCGGGACGTGGAGATCTTCCCGGTGCTCAACGCCATGTTCCAGCGCATCCAGGGTTCCTCTCCCTACCGCTCCCCCACGGACATGGGGGTAAATATGGCGGGCTTCGCCATCGTGGACGACGAGGCGTGCCGGGAGGCCAGCCGCATGGAGATCTTGCGCCGGTACTATGCCGGCATGGTGGACCGGGTCCGGGGCAAGGCCGATGACAGCGTGGTGCGGAAGCTGGAGATCGTCATGCAGCAGGCGGACGTGACGCCGGACATCTGCCCGGCGGTGGCGGCGTCTTTGCAGGTGGCGGAGTCCACGGGGATGCCCGCCGGGGCCATGGTGCTGCCGGACGGCCGCATCGTCACCGGCAAGAACAGCTCCCTGCTGGGGCCGTCGGCGGCGCTGCTGATGAACGCCATTAAGGCCCTTGCCGGCATCGACAAGGATCTGGACCTGCTGCCGGCCTCCATCATCGCCCCCATCAGCGACATGAAGATCTCCCATCTGGGCCACCACAACCCCCGGCTGCACTCCGACGAGGTGCTCATCGCCCTGTCCATCTCCGCCGTCACCAACCCTCTGGCGGAGCTGGTGCTGAAGAAGCTGGACGAGCTGCGGGGCTGCGATGCCCACTTCTCCATCATCCTGTCGGAGGAGGACACGAAGCTGTATAACCGGCTGGGCATCCACGTCAGCTGCGAGCCCAAGTACGAGATCAAGAAGCTGTATCACAAGTAAGCAGCGCAAAACCGGGACGGACCTCCGTCCCGGTTTTCGCCCACGAAAGGAGCATATATGCAGACCATTGCAGAAATTCTGGCGCAGGAGCTGGGAGCCTCTCCTGTCCATGTGCAGAACGTCATCGACCTGCTGGATGGGGGAAACACCATTCCCTTCATCGCCCGCTACCGAAAGGAGCTTCACGGCAGCATGGACGACACCGCCCTGCGGAAGCTGGAGGACCGGCTCACCTATCTGCGGAATCTGGACCAGCGGCGACAGGAGGTGAAGTCCGCCATCGAGGGACAGGAGAAGCTGACGCCGGAGCTGGCGGCGGCCATCGACAGCACCCGGACGCTGGCGGAGGTGGAGGACCTGTACCGCCCCTATAAGCAAAAGCGCCGCACCCGTGCCACCGTAGCCCGTGAAAAGGGGCTGGCGCCGCTGGCGGAGCTGCTGCTGGCCCAGCGGCGGGACTGCCCCGACCCCATGCAGGCGGCGCAGGGCTTCATCGACCCGGAGAAGGGGGTGGAGACCGTAGCCGACGCCCTGCAGGGGGCCAACGACATCGTGGCGGAGCTTCTGTCGGATGACGCCGCCATCCGCAAGACCCTGCGGGAGCTGCTGCGCCGTCAGGGGCGGCTGCGGAGTCTGGCCACCGGGGAGGAGGACTCCGTCTACCGACTGTACTACGACTTTGAGCAGCCCCTCCCCAAGCTGGCGGGACATCAGATATTAGCTATCAACCGGGGTGAGAAGGAGGGCTTCCTCTCCGTTACCGTGCTGCTGGAGCGGGAGACAGGACTCACCGCCCTGCGCCGGGCGGTGGTCAAGCCCGGCTCTGCGGCCATGGAGTTTATCAAGAGCGCCTGTGAGGACGCCTATGACCGGCTCATCTATCCCTCGCTGGAGCGGGAGGCCCGCAGCGACCTGACGGAGCGGGCCTGCGAGGGGGCCATCCAGACCTTTGCCCTGAACCTGAAGCCCCTGCTGATGCAGCCGCCGGTGAAGGGCCACGTCACCATGGGACTGGACCCCGGCTATGCCCACGGCTGCAAGGTGGCGGTCATCGACGCCACCGGTAAGGTGCTGGATACCACGGTGGTGTATCCCACCTATGGCCAGCGGCAGAAGCAGGAGGCCATCGCCCGGCTGGGGGCCATGATCCGGCGGCACCATGTGGAGCACATCGCCATCGGCAACGGCACCGCCAGCCGGGAGACGGAGCAGATGGCGGTGGAGCTGATCCATACCTTAGGGGGCGGCGTCAGCTATATGATGGTCAGCGAGGCCGGGGCCTCCGTGTACTCCGCCAGCAAGCTGGCGGCGGAGGAGTTCCCGGAGTACGACGTAAACCTCCGCAGCGCCGTGTCCATCGCCCGCCGGATGCAGGACCCGCTGGCGGAGCTGGTGAAGATCGACCCCAAGGCCATCGGCGTGGGGCAGTACCAGCACGATATGCCCCAGAAGCGGCTGGATGAGACGCTGGGCGGCGTGGTGGAGGATTGCGTCAACGCCGTGGGGGTGGACGTGAATACCGCCTCCGCCAGCCTGCTGGGCCGGGTGGCGGGCCTGAATGGCACCACCGCCAAAAACATCGTCAAATACCGGGAGGAGAACGGAGCCTTCACCACCCGGCGGCAGCTGCTGAAGGTACCCAAGGTAGGCCCCAAGGCCTTTCAGCAGTGCGCCGGCTTCCTGCGAGTGCCGGAGAGCCGCAATGTGCTGGATCACACCGGCGTCCACCCGGAGAGCTATCCGGCGGCGGAGCATCTGCTGACTCTGTGCGGCTATACGGCGGCGGACGTGGGCGCCGCCGCCATGAGTCAGCTGCCCCAGAAGGTACGGGCCATGGGGGAGGAGAACGCCGCCCGGCAGATCGGCGTAGGCGTCCCCACCCTACAAGATGTGGTGAAGGAGCTGGTGAAGCCCGGACGGGACGTGCGGGACGACCTGCCGGCCCCCATCCTGCGGACCGACGTGCTGGACATCAAGGACTTAAAGCCCGGCATGGAGCTGACAGGGACGGTCCGCAATGTGGTGGACTTCGGCGTATTCGTGGACATCGGCGTCCATCAGGACGGACTGGTGCATATTTCTCAGATCTGCGACCGCTTCATCAAGCACCCCTCTCAGGCCGTGGCCGTGGGAGACGTGGTGAAGGTAGTGGTACTGGAGGTAGACGAGAAGAAGCACCGCATCAGCCTCTCCATGCGTCAGGCCGCCGGTAAGAAGTGAGCTGCATCACCCGACGATAAACCGCCGCACTCAACGGTAAACCGCCGCACCCAGCCATAAGCGGCTGCATCCAGCGGTAAACCGCCGCACTTGGCGGTAAGCGGCTGCATCCAGCGGTAAACCGCCGCACCCAACGGTAAGCTACCGCACCCAGCCGTAAGCTGCTGCATCCAGCGGTAAGCTGCCGTACCCAACGGTAAACCACCGCACCCAACGGTAAACCGCCGTACCCAGCCGTAAGCTGCTGCATCCAGCGGTAAATCGCCGCACTCGGCGGTAAGCGGCTGCATCCAACGGTAAACCGCCGTACCCAGCCATAAGCTGCCGCACTCGGCGGTAAGCTGCCGCACCCAGTCGTAAGCTGCCGTCCCGGCAGCTGCGTCGAACGGCCTACAGACATAGAACACCGCCGGCCCTCCGGAAGAAAATTCCGGGGGCCGGCGGTTCTTTCGACTCTCTTGATCCAACCGGCGACCGTCTGTCCTGCACTTGGTACGTTTGGTGGCCGTCTGTCCTGTACTCGGTATGTTTGGCAGACTTCTATTCGCCCTTATACTTCCGGCGGGTGGCGAGACCTCCCCGGATATGCCGCTGGGCTTTATTCTCCTCCAGAACCTGCTTCACCTGAAGATACAGCCCCCGATTAAAGGCCGGGAGCCGCTCCGACAGATCCTTGTGGACGGTGGATTTGCTGATGCCGAACTTTTTGGCGGCGGAACGGACGGTTCCACGGCTCTCTATGACGTAAAGGGCGAGATCGCACGCCCGCTGCTCCATGTTGCCTTTGATAGCGCACCACTCCTCAGATGACTTTCCGATATCATCTCTATGCGGAAAAAGGTGTGAAAAGAACCGCAGTACCCAAAGGACATCCCTTGGCCGCTGCGGTTTTGCTCGTCAAGATACACATAGTCAGAATTGTATAGGTTAGGGTTATGGCTACGATATACAGCACGCTCAGCTTCGGTCATGCGGCATTCCTCCTTGATTACAGTATAAGTGAATTGACTATAAAAATCAATTCAAATTAGTTATGATAAATAGCGATAATCAAATAATTGATGTATTTCATAACGGATATTATACTTGAAATAGAAAGGAGGAGGCAATATGATCATCGAGAATGTGAAACCGAATCTGGCTGATGCAGTCCCAAACAAGGAGGAGCGTAAGGCGGAACTTCCGGGCAAGAAGAAACCGCATGAGCGCAAGCTGAAGAAGCGCGACTTCCGTCAGCTGTGGATCACCCGGATCAACGCCGCCTGCAAGCTGAACGGCATGAATTACTCCACCTTCATGAACGGACTGAAGAAGGCCGGTATCGCCATCAACCGTAAGATGCTGGCTGAGATGGCCGTCAAT
>OHAF01002274.1_pt1 | contig 14914 bp, 7 predicted proteins | sample 1577041 | NCBI WGS metagenome assembly OHAF01 (sample SAMEA3541495, study PRJEB24748) | human gut metagenome | biome: human gut; feature: human-associated habitat; material: faeces | place: China | collected 2012
AGTATCTACTTTAGATTGTTGTTATATTTTTCATGCTGATGAAGATGAAATTCAAAGAAAGATTGCTCAAAAAGCTAAATTTGAAGTGATTGATGATTTTGATATTTCTTTTTTAAAGAATGAAAAAATAGCTAAGATTTTATATGAAAAAAGAGATATGGATTATTTAAAAGTACTAGCTTTAAAATTACCTCAAAGTATTCAAGATACATGTAGTATAGCTTTTTCTAGTGGACGTTATTTAGAGATGAATACTAAAGGTGTTGATAAGGGATATGGAATGCGTTGGTTAGTTGATTATTTAGGCTATGATATGGATGAAACGATTGGTATTGGGGATAATTATAATGATGTAGAAATGATTAAAACTGCGAAATTAGGATGTGCTGTTGCTTGCGCAAGTGATGATATTAAAGAATTGGCACAGTATGTAACAAAGAAGGATTATGATGAAGGGGCAGTAAGTGAAGTTATTGAAAAGTTTGTATTAGGAGAAGATCATGAATAGATTTAAAACAATAGTAGAAATTGAATCTCAAAAAGAATATTATCAAAAGTTACATCAAATCATTGAAAAAGAATATGAAACTAAAACAATTTATCCACCAAAACAAGAAATCTTTAGAGCACTTAATTTATGTGATTTTGATGATGTTAAAGTTGTTATTTTAGGACAAGATCCTTATCATGGTCCAGGCCAAGCTCAAGGTTATTCTTTTAGTGTACCAAGCAACTTTCCTTTACCTCCATCTCTACAAAATATGTATAAAGAACTAGAAAATGAGTATCAAACTCCTGTACATCGCACGGGTGACTTAACGGACTGGGCTAAACAAGGTGTACTATTAATGAATACTATCCTTACGGTTGAAGAGCATAAGCCTTTATCTCACCAAGATATGGGATGGCAAAATTTTACGAATGAAGCTTTAAGATGGATCAATGAAAAGGATGGTCCTGTTGTTTTCTTATTGTGGGGTGCTAAGGCTATCCAAGCCAAAAAATTATTGACAAATCCAAAACATTTAATTCTTACAAGCCCGCATCCAAGTCCTTTAAGTGCTTATCGAGGTTTTTTTGGAAACAATCATTTTAAGCTTGCGAATGAATATCTAGTTAAAAACAATGAAACGCCTATCCAATGGATATAGGCGTTTTTTTAATATCTAATATAAAGTTTTATGATATTCCTCAATCATATTTTCTTGATATCCAACTCTATTTTTATTTTCAGAGATACATTTTCCGATTCGAATCAACGCCTCATCTTTTAAAGCATCTAGCATATGCATTCTTTGATCTGTCGCTTGTTCTTTCGATTTAGAAATTTCATATTGCCTTACATCATAACACCAAAGTTTTATACTGGGATATCTCTGCTTTATTTTATCAGCTATCAATAGTCCTTCTGGATCCATATCTCCACTATAATAAATCTCTACATTCGAATTTACCAATATATCTAATAGAAGATAGGCTGAATAATTTAATTGTCCATTCGTACATACTAAGCCAATTTTTTCGATTTTTTCTTTCTTTATTTTTTTCAATAAAGCCTGAAATACAGATGGATTTTCTACAATATATACTCTATCACAACATGTAATAAAATGAATATGTAATAAGTTATCCATATTCACATTTAGAGCTTCGTACGAATCATAGAATCCTGCCCAACCTAAATGAGGTTGATTATTTTCGTTAAATGCTTGAAGTCTTGCGACACTACAATAATTACTAATACCATCTTGGTAGAGTCCTGCACGATATAGAATTTCATTTTGTTCTAGATTTGTTTTAGGAAAATCGACTTTTAAAAAATAAACAATTCCATGCATCATCAAATAATATGCAAAGGTATTTTTATCAAAAGCATGTGGATTTTTTGTATGGTAGCTCGCAAAAAGCGATATATTTTCTTTCTTGTTTTCCCACATTGGCAAATGATTTAAAGCTTTCATCACTACACATACCGTATTTATGCATTTTTGTTCATTTTCTTTTGAAGCTTGAACAATACGAATATAAACAGAATCACGGTTTGTATATGTATTATAAATCCACTGTTTACTTTTACCTTCCTGTTTAAAAAAATGTTTAAATATATTTTGAACTCGTATCTGTTCTTGTTCTTGTCGATGCTTATTTGTAAAAACGCCCTGATTGAAGTACATTTTTAACACTTCATTAAAATCGCAATTCTCATATTTAGTATTCAATATTGCCTTTTGTAGTTGGCGAAATGTAATATGCACACAATCAACACCATAATAATCTTTTCCCATTAAACCACTAATACATTCGCGATTTGAGTCATCTAATACTAAATCAATACTTCCTTTGCATGTGCCATATTTTTCATATTGTTTTTTCCATAGTTGCATAAACTCTGAAAATTCATTATCAGATAAGTATTGGCAAAATTCTTCATTCATCATGCATCAACCAACCTTTTAACATGGCCATCCCATTCATATCGTATTGTAGTTACATATTTTGCATCATTTTGACGATAAAGTTCATAAATTGCTAGGGCATCTACATTTGGATAATCTCCCCATAAAACTTGGGAATTCATGATATAATCAAACCCAAATTTTTTGATTAACCCAAACATGGAATCAATATTTTTAGAATCAACCCCCGCAAATGCTTCATCCAATGCAATAATCAAAGGTGCATCTTCACTCGCATAGGCAAATTTTGCAGCTACAGCCGAGAACAAAGGAACATACATAGCCATAGCCTTTTCGCCACCACTAAATACATAAAAGCGATTGTTCGTCAATTCTTTACGTTTTTCATTTCCAATTTCATACATGATTGTAAAATCAAACCACGAACGATAATCTAATAGATTTTTCATTGCTTGATGAAAGCTCAAATTTGAGTTTGGATCTTCTGCATTTCTTCTAGCACACTTGATTTTTGAACGGAAATGATTGGACAATGCTTGAAAATCCGATTCTTTTAATAATTGCAAATCTTTTTCTAATATACGAACTAAAGATTCTGAACTTAATTCATCTTCATTTTCTGCTTTTTTTGATTTCCATTGCAACCCAAGTTTTAAAGTACTACTTGTATTCATTTCCTTCATATACTTGTTCATTGTTTCAATCCATCGTTTACTGCTTCGAATATGAACACGTATTTTACTTGAAATTGTATTCACTAATACATCTTCAATTAAATGTCGGTCTTGACTACTTACCAATTCAGATTGTTTTTCAATGTCTATCTCTAGCTGTTTTAATAACATTGTGAAATCAATTTGTTTTCCTTTATAACGAGCCTTGATATCCAAGCGTGCCATTGTATCTTCTTGGTCATCAAACAATGTAATAAAATGAAGGTTATAATCTTGCAAGAAACCTCGATTCATAAAAAATACAGTTTGAAGATCGTTTCCTAAAGTATCTTTGTTTTTTAAATTTGGATATGAATTTACTACATGTTTATGAACGTATACTGGATTTTTTTCTTCCATTGAAACATACCCCAAATCCAATTCGGATTCATAATATTTTTTATAATTTTCCGTTTTTGTATTTTGCATTTCAATTAAAGAAGCATTTTCTAGAATATTCTTTTGACATTGTTCCTGAGTATTTTGCCATCTTCCATCTTCTTGATATAGATTTGAAATGATTTTTGGAATTTCATCCAAGCGATTCATAATTTGTTCCATTCGTTCCTTGATTTTTTCATATCCCATCTCATTCAATTGTGCTTCCTTTATTGAAATCAATTGTTGTAGTTTTTGAAGCTGGATTTCCAATTGTTTCTTCTCATATCGAATAGAATCCAAATCCATTCTTAAATCTTCCAATTGTGATTCTAAAGATATAAACAAATCTATATTCACAATATATTTTTCATGTATAGATTCCATTTGAACAAGTTCATCTTTATATTCAATAAATAAATCTTTTCTTAACCTAAAAACATCCTCTGTGTTCGAGATTCCTAATTTCTCAGAAATATTTGTTATTTCTTTATTCAAATTTTGAATACATATTTGATATTGATTTCTTTGTTCAATATATTTTTTAATTTGTTCAATGGAATGCTCTTGCTTTAAAAGCATACGATTTACATCCGATAAACTTGAATCTAAATCTGCTTTTTTAGGATATCCCGCATATTCTTTTTCCAAAACTTTTACTTTATCCTGTGCAATTTTCAAATTGTTTTCCAATTCTTGAATATCTTGCTCTTTTATATGTATATCTTCTTGCAGTTTATCCAGTTGGCTTTTTCGATACGCTTCTCTAGAAGCCTTACCAATAAAAATAGATTGCCTTGTTTGACTAATAACGCTACAAATATTTCCTATTTCTAAGCCATTGTCAAAGAATTTTACAGAACCTTCATTTAGACCAAAGGCTTTACATAAAGAATTGTATTCAATTTTAGAATGTAAAATATAAACGGTCAAATTTTCTATTTTGTTATGTGTAAACAAGAAAGATTCTTTCATACCTTTTGGTAAATTTAATACCTCGTTTTGATATATATCAGGAATAATTAAAGCCGTCATCAAGCCACTGCTTAATAATTGTTCTTCAATATTATTTTTTTCATCTTGGCTTAAAGAATCATCAAAATCCAACAAAGTATACATAGGAATAAACGGGATATTTTTTTCCTCCAAGTAATGTCTTGCCTCTTCTTGTTCTTTGACAATTTCTGGTTGAGGATCTTTTAAATCGTTCCAATATTCATATTGTTCTTGAATCTTTTTTAACTCATTCATACATTGTTTTATTTCAATAGATAATCTTGAAACTGTCTCCGTTTGATTTTTTAAGTACCATACATAACGATTGTGAATATCCTGATCAATTTCATAATATCGTTCACTATTTCCATAATCAGATATAATCTCAAAAAAAATCTTCATTGTCGATGCATCCATTTTTAAAATTTGATTGGATTCATTCCAAGATAAAAATTTTTCATGATATTCTTCTTTCAACAATCGAAATTGTTCTTGATATGCTTTTAGTTCTGTTTCAATTTGTTCTAATAAGCTTTGTTCTTTTGCATAATCATCTTGTACATGATTCAGTAATACTTTTTGATTATTCATTTTTTGAAACAATTCCAATCCTTGATTTAATACACTTAATTCTTTGTCTATTTTTGATTTTGTATAGTTAAAATCATAATCATGATTTAAATTCTTTAAAAATTCTTGTTTTAAAGATATATGCTCATCAAACTGCATATTTTCATTCAATTCATTCAATTGTTTAAAGCTTTTATGAATCTCATATTCTAAAGAATCGTTATAATCTTTTTGTTTATCATATTTTAATTTACATGAAACATATGCATTATCTTTATTCGATTCTTGTTGTGACTTATTCTCTAAAGCTTTTTCTTGTTGCGTTAAATCTTCTTTATAGCGTTGTACATCACTAGCTAATTGAAGTAGATCTTGTTTTGCCAAACCACTATATTCTTCTTCAATCACAGTTTTTTCTACTGTAATATTGTCTACTTGTTTTTTGATTTCATGAATCATTTCTTGTGCTTGATTCTTTCTGTCATATAACTCTTTTTGTTTCTTTGTTAATTCGTCCAATTTATTTTTTTGTTCTATATATTGTAAACTCTTCTTATCTAATAGAGCATAATTATATTGTTCATATACATTTTGAATCGATTTAGCTGCTTGTTGACTTTGTTTTAATACTTCTAAACGGTTTTGAACTTCATCCATATTCGACAAGGCTTCTGTCAAAGGGCGCAAATCTTCTTCACTTAAAGGTTGTAAAGATTCTGACAACAATTCATTAATTATTGTGGGCTTTAATGAATTGCTTAATTTTGGAGAGCGCAATTTAACCAACAAATTGATACTTTCTTTATAATCATCCAATGTTGGAAATTGAAACAAAGCTTGATTCACTCGAGCCATATATTCGCGTTGTGTTTCAATGAATTGATTTTGAATTTTATTTTTTAAACTTTGTTTCGATATTGCTAAATTATGCTCCATAAGCTGAATATCTCTACCAATGCGTTGATTGTCTTCAATCACAAAATACCAAGTTTCCATTGGCTTGTTTTTTCGTGCTCTCATTCCCATTCCAATCGTTTTAAAAATATTGGAATCTTCTCTTTTGAATTCTAAGTATAAATATGCAATTCTTTCATCTCGATTTGAATTTTCATCAATTAAATATGTTTCCATTTTTCGAGCTTTAGTACCAAAAGCATCCAAACGTTCACTGTTCTTATTTCCATCTAATAAGATTGGAATAAAACTTTGCATAGTAACCGATTTTCCACTTCCATTACTTCCTCTTAATAGAATATGACCATTTTTAAAATAAAATTCTTCATTCGTATAATACCAAAAATCAATCAAGCCCATACGATACATGTGCCATTTACTTGTTAACATTTTTTTTCACCTCAACATCAAATCCACCACCAATTTTTCCACAAATCGGATTGATTTTTATTCGATTCTCTTCTTCATCTACAAACCCATAACTTTTCATTGTAGCTAGTACATTTTCACTTACTAAAGATTCTCCCATGTCTTGATATTTTTTAGGAAGAAACACTAAATTCTCTTTGATCCACTTACGTATCCATTTCAACAATAGTTCTTTTTCTATAAATGTGATTTCCTCATCATTTACATTTAACGTTCTATTCTTTATTTTCTTAGTAATTTGTTGCATACAAACCAAAACTAAATCCGATATTGTGTTTCGGCTTGGAAAAATAGTTCCTACATTACAATCTTCATCAAGAACAATATAGCCACTTGATGCATGTAAATGTAGATTGCATGGCATAATACTTTGAAAATCTTTTTCAATTTGACGATAATAATGTCGAATATACACAAAATCCTCATCATTTTTGTCTTTTCTGTAGATGCCTGGGGACAACAAAAAACGTCTATACACTCTTTGTCTTCTTACAACACCTCGATCTTCTTCCATAGAAAACCACTCTGATTTTTTTATATCTTCCAATGAATGAATATCCATTATATCGTGGGCAAAATTCCGAATGACATATCGAGAATATCCTGTGTTTTCATATAAAGCTTCCGTATCCTTGTTTTTGATAAAACCTTCTTCACTTCCATCATCAAGTTCAATTATGTGAATCGATAGACAATATTTTAATACACGTACCAATTGTCTTCGGGTATTAAAGTGTGTCCAATCGATCACTCCATCTTGAAATTGCATCTGAATATATTCTGTTAAGGAAGATAATACGAATTGTTCCTCGCGTTCTTTTGATTCCAAAAACAATAATACAAAACAAAACATTTGATATTCTTGAACGGATTGAAATTCTTGTATTCCCATCCATTCTTCAACATAGCCAGGTATTTTTTCTAATTTAATTAGATATGGAGTAACGATAATCATATAGCCGAATTTTTCTTGTACAAATTTACGAATCTCTTTTACTGAATCTCTCACCATGTTATATAAGTCTGGATCTTCTTTTCGTAGAATCCATTTACGTTTTAATAATTCTTGTAATGCATCCATAAGTAGATTTACCCCTTAAAACAAATACGATAGCTAGGCATCACAAACATCCCGTCTTCGCATTTGACTTCTATTGTTTTTAAATTGGAATCATCAATATAGAACTCGCGACCATCATCTGTTTTTGAGGTTTTATTCGCATCATTTAATCCTTTAGATAACCACGATAATAGTATTTTTCTAGATTCACCATCTAATATATCTATTTTTTCAAAATCAACAACTCCATCTCGAATATAATTTTTTAATTTTTCGTTTTGTGCTTGTTTATGTTCTAATATCTCTAATCGTTGCTGTTCTCTTTCTAAATTGTAATCTTGCGCTGGTTGTCTTTTTGTTTTTACTGTAGCTACACGAGTTCTAGGTTCTAGTGCATAATACGTTATTTCTTCTTCATATACTCCACTATCAATAGAATCTGTATTTCGATTATAGATAGCTTGCATATGCAGTGGTTTATCCACGCCAAAAAACAAGGCACTCATTTTATGGGCTTGGCTTAAGTCTTGGCATTTACCAAATAAATCTGAAATGTGTTTGTATTCTTCTGCTCGATTGGCACCTTGATTTTGCAGTTCTCCAATCTGTTGGGCATAGCGCGTGATTTTACGAATGATTTCATTTGTTATATCGGACATACGATTTACTTCGCTAATTCCGTTTTTACCTACAAACCAGCTATATATGCTGTCCCATCTTGCCATAAAATTGTCGTATACATCTTGTTTTTGAATTTTATCATCCATTCTTGGAATAGACATTTCATAATTCACTGTCTTTTCAATCAAAACAACAATATTTTCAAATGGTATATTTTGAATATAATCCTCTAAAATCATGGCGTGTTCTTGTAAGCCTTTGACAAAATTTCTTAGATAAGAAATAATCTTTTCTTTAAATAATAAGAATGATTCTGTTTTCATCATTTCTTCCGCTTTCGCGTTATTTAAAGTTCGAATATAATCTTGGTAATTTTGGTTTAAACGAATAAAATTTGCATTTAAATCCTTCCACCAAGTATGGATTTCTTCCATACTTGCATCTTGTAAAGTTTCAATACACATAATTTGATATTGAATTCTTTCAAGTAAAGTTGGTTCAAGAGAGGCACCTTCAACTTGTAAATTTTCTAATTTTAAAGTCATACGTTCAATTTCAATCGTATACTCAGATAATTGATAACGATATTTTCTATTTTTAAACTCCTCAATTGACGTTACTTTCGATGTATCTTGGATCGCAATTAAATTTTTCCATTCCGTTAATGAAGATAAATCCGATTGACATTGATCTAGTGTATAATCGGGAAAAAGTCCTGTTTGAATCATAGCCTCAAACACATCTTCTTTATATAGCCAGTACTGAATTTTCTCATATTGTTCATAAAAAAATCGAATAATCACTCTATACCGATCTACATTTTCAGCTCGCAAATAATTTACTTCTGTAATTGGTTTTGTTAGTTTTTCATTGATTTTCATATTTAAATTTTACTATACTTTCAAGCAAACAAAAAGGAATCAAGTGATTTTATCACTCAATCCCTAATTTTTTTCCATTTCATTAAACACTTGTAATGCTAAGCAGCCAAGTCCTGTATGGATTCCAACTGCACTGACTAAATCAATGACTTTGACTTTTGCTCCTTCAATTTGACTTTCAATCTTTTGTGCATATTCTTTTGCAGCATCTAATGCATCAACGTGTGCAACAATAAATGTATAATTAGAATCTACATTCAGTTCTTTTAAATGTTTTATAACACGATCCTGGGCACGTTTCATTGTACGTACTTTATCTAATACATCCACTTTTCCATTTGTACTTTTACCAATATGCAAAATAGGTTTGATTTTCAATAAGCCACCTAATGCAGCAGCCATCGGTGTCAATCTTCCACCACGTTTCATGTGATCTAAATCATCACACAACAACACAGTTTCACAACTATCCGCAATGCTTTGTAGTTTTTTTATAATTTCATCAATTGGAATGTTTGCTTCATACATCTTTTTAGCTGTCTCAATCATACATCCTTGTTCAACCGCTGTACAATAACAGTCAACACCTACAAATTTCATTTCCAATTGATTCGCAATCATTTCCATAGAATCTAATGTTCCGGATAATCCTCGACAAATAGGAACCGCAAAAATCGTGTCATATCCTTCATGTTTTAATTTTTCAAAACAATCTTGAATTTTACCTAAACTAGGCAAGGATGTTTTCAACACTTTTTTCTCATGTAATTTTTGAATCACTTCTGAATATGTAATTTCGGTATATTCATCTTTTGATTCACCATCACATGTAATTTGTAGAGGTAAGCAATAAATTCCTTTTTCTTCCCAATAGTCTGGATGCTGGCCTGTTCCGGTATCCGTTACAAATGCAATCTTCATGGCTAGGCCCCCTTTACTTTTTTCACAAATTGAACGCCTACAGCACCTAATCCTGTGTGTACTGCAATAACGGCATACATTGGATCTGTATGAATTTGAATGTCTTCGCCAAACACATCGTGTAGCTCATCAATCACCAATTGTGTACCTTCTTGATTTTCTCCGTTTAATACATAAAATTCATAATCTTGTGCATTCGCATCTTTTGAAATCACTTTAACAGCTTTTTTAATAGCTTTTGACATTGTTCTTACTTTATCAAAAACATCTACCTTACCTTCTGTATTTTTAGACACTTCTAGGATTGGTTTAATCTTTAACATACCTGCAAGCTTAGCCGCCATTGGAGTTAATCTTCCTCCTTTAGCTAAATGATCCAAATCTTCGGGAATCAAGAATCCTCTTGAATGTTCAACACTTTCCTTTAAACGTGAGATGATTTCTTCTGGATGTATTTTTTGTTCAACTAATTTTTGGGCAGATAACACTAAATATTTTTCCACACCTAAAGTTGTATATATATCTAATGTATGGATTTTAACTCCATGCCATTTACCAGATGCCTGTATTGCTTGATTTGTTCCTGATAAGCCATTAGACAATGTAATTAAAATAACATCTGTAATGCCATCTTTTTTATATGATTCTAATAAAACCTCAATATCGCCTAATGGTGGCATGCTTGTTTGAGGCATAAAGCCTCTTTCTAAGAATGAATTTAATTCTTCTACTGTTAAATCCACCCCATCTAAATATGTTTTATCTTCTATTTGAACCTGTAAAGGTAAAAAATCAATTCCTAAATCGTTTGCTTCTTGTTTTGTTAATCCACAACCACTTTCTGTTAATACACGAATCTTCATTAAAACCCTCCTTTTATAAAATCATCCTAATCCTAACACGAAATATTAATTTTCTCAAATGTCTGATATAATTGGATTGAGGTGATTTATATGAGCGCTTTCATTTCTTTTGAAAATGTTAAAAAGACTTATCATATGGGAGAAATCGATATACATGCATTAGATGATGTAAGTTTTGAAATTGAACAAGGTGAGTTTGTGATCATTGCTGGCGCAAGTGGTGCTGGTAAAAGTACTATCCTAAATTTACTTGGTGGAATGGATACTGTCAGCGAAGGAAAAATCATCGTAGATGGTCGTGAAATCAGTTCTTATAAAGAAAAAGATATGACACTTTATCGAAGATATGATGTTGGATTTGTTTTTCAATTTTATAATTTAGTCCAAAACTTAACTCTTCGAGAAAATGTCGAGCTAGCAACACAAATTTGTAAGAAGCCACTTGATATTGATGAAACTATAAACCTTGTTGGATTAAAAGATAGAACTTACAATTTTCCGAGTCAGTTATCTGGTGGTGAACAACAACGTGTTGCGATTGCGAGAGCTTTGGCTAAAAATCCAAAACTTCTACTTTGCGATGAGCCTACAGGTGCTTTAGATTATCAGACTGGTAAACAAGTCCTTAAAGTTTTGCAAGATACATGTAAGACACAAAATAAAACAGTTATAGTAATTACCCACAACTTAGCATTAACACCAATGGGAGATAAGGTCATTAAAGTTCGTAGTGGAAAAATCGAAAGTATTACATATAATGAACATCCAATGGATGTCAATGATATAGAGTATTAATATGCCTGCTACTTATTTAAAGGATATTTTCCGTGAAATTAAAATCTCCCTTGGCCGTTTTCTCTCTATCCTTTGTATCGTGGCGATTGGCGTTGCTTTTTTTGCAGGTATTAAAGCCAGTGCTCCAGATATGAAGAATAGTGCCGATACATATTTTGATAAATATAATGTTCAAGATATTCAAGTTTATTCTACAATCGGTCTAACAAAAAAAGATGTAGCTGCCATTAAGAAAATTACGGGTGTTAAGTCTGTACAACCAAGCTTTTCAATGGATACATTATCTCAAATTGATTCCACGCAAATGGTTATAAAAGTCATTTCTTATGGAATTGATCAAAAGATGAATAAGATACGTGTGGTGGAAGGGCGAATGCCTGAAAGAGAAAATGAATGTTTGGTTGAAGCTAGTTCTGCAACGAATAAGCTGTATGGAACTTTCCACATTGGAGATACCATCAAACTACAAAGTGGTACAGATGAGGCTTTATCCAAATCATTAAAACATACAAAGTATAAAATTGTAGGTACTTGTTATAATCCGAATTACTTATCTTATGAAAAAGGTTCAAGTAATATTGGTTCTGGAACTGTAAACTCATTTATATATATTCAAAATACAAATGTTTTAAAAGATTATTATACAGAAGTGGATGTATGTGTAAAAGGGGCTAAAGATTTAGATTGTTATAGTGATGAATATTTTGATGTGGTTGATCCAGTATTAAAGAAGATCAAAAAGATTTCAAACAAACAAATCGATGCACGTATTCAATCTTATCAGTCTGAATTAGATGAAAAAAAGCAGGAAGCCACCGATAAATTTAAGGATGCTGAAAATCAATTCAATGATGCTCAAAATAAGATCGATTCTGGACTTTCTGAAATTCAAAGCAATGAATTAAAGCTACAGAATTCAAAAGATCAAATCAATCAAGGGTGGAATGAATATTATGCAAATTTACAATTATTAGATAATATTCCCACTTTACAAAATGCGATTGCTCAAATTGAAGAGAGTGAGAAAAAGCTGCCTGAGTTATTGTCTCAGAAAGAACAGGTTGAAAATGGTTTACAACAAATCAATGCCGAAGGTGATTTAAACACAAAGAGGACATTAATCCAAAATGCTATTGATTTTATTGATATTGCACTTAAAAAATTAGAGAACTATCCTGATTCAAGTGATGCTGAAACCATAAGGATCAAATTAAATGAAAAGAAAGAACTACTTCAAGGACAACTATCTTTAATTGATCAAGCGATAGCTAAAAAAGCAGAGTTAGAAGCAATTCTACCTCAAATTCAGTCTGGAATTGAGCAAATTCAAGCTGGTGTTGCAAAAAAGGCTGAATTACAATCTCAACTTAATCAATTATTGAATGCGAAAAATGAATTGAATAATGCTTATGTATCATTAATTAATGGTCAAGCTCAATATGAGGATGGAGTATCTAAAATTGAAGATGCAAAAAATGAATTGAATAAAAGTATTGAGCAACTTACGTTATCAAAAGCGGAATTCAATATTCAAAAGCATGATGCTTTAAGAGAATTAAGTGATGCTCAATTAGAAATCGATAAAATGGAAGGTAAGTGGATCGTATTAGATCGCAACTCTCATTATTCTTATCGTGATTATGGTGCTTGTGCAGATCGTATGGATGGTATTGCCAAAGTATTCCCTGTATTCTTCTTCTTAGTAGCGGCCTTAGTTTGTATGACAACAATGACTAGAATGGTTGATGAACAAAGAAATGAAATGGGAACTTTAAAAGCTTTAGGCTACTCAAAGTTACAAATTGCTTCTAAGTATATCATATATGCCTTGATCGCTAGTATTTTAGGATCTATATTAGGATGTTCTTTAGGAATGTATTTGTTCCCAACCGTCATTTTCAACGCTTGGAACACATTATATAATATTGATCAAATTAAATTTTTATTTCAACCAGGACTTATATTATTAGCTAGTGGATCTGTTACAGGTATTACTTTACTGGCAACACTTTATTCTATTTATAGTGAATTGATTGAAATGCCTAGTCAATTGATGCGTCCTAAGGCTGCAAAAGCTGGTAAAAAGATTCTTTTAGAAAGAATTACATTTATATGGAAACGATTATCTTTCCTACAAAAAGTAACGGCTAGAAATATTTTCCGTTATAAAAAAAGATTCTTTATGACCATCATTGGTATTGCTGGATGCTCTGCATTACTAGTAGCTGGTTTTGGTATTAACGATAGTATTTCGGATATTGTTAATCAACAATATAATGTTATTTATCATTATGATGCAACAGTTTCTGCTAAAACGAGTGAAATTACTTCTCAAATAAAATCTTTAAAAGGCGTTAAAGATGTTTATGAAGAAGATCATCTTGCGGTAACTACAAAAATAGAAAACAAAGATATTTCAACTACAGTTCATATTATTTCCAATGACAAAAAATTTAAAGATTTCTGTACTTTATTTAACGGTAACAATGAATTCGATCTTGACGATTCTTCTGTATTGATTTCTCAAAAAATGGCTACAAAATTAAATAAGAAGGCTGGAGATACAATTAAAATTAAAGATGCGAATAATAAAGTCATAAAAGCTAAAATAAAAGGTGTATTTACGAATTATGTTGGTCACCATATTTATGTAAGTGAATCTTTATACAAGAGTTGGAATACAAACGCAAAAACAACGCATATTTACTTAATTAAATCTAAAAAAACAACTAAGAAGTTTGAACGTAACTTAGGTAATAAAATTATGAATATTGATGGTGTACAAAGTGTAACTTTCTATTCTTCTCTACAAAAAAACTTTAAAGATATGATCAAGAGTATTTCTTATATTGTTGTTGTTCTTGTTATTTCAGCTGCTTGTCTTGCCTTTGTAGTTCTGTATAACCTTAGCAATGTTAATATTTCAGAAAGAAAACGTGAAATTGCGACGATTAAAGTACTTGGATTTACTAGAAAAGAAGTAGATGCATATATCAATAGAGAAACAATTCTATTAACTATTTTAGGTTCATTGATTGGTTTAGGTATCGGTATTGGATTACATCACTTGATAATGAACTTGGCCGAGATGGATGATATTATGTTTGGTAGAACAATCAATTCAATATCTTATGTGATTAGTTTTGTAATGACGATTGGTTTCAATGCAATTATCAATTTGTGTATGCATAAAAAACTAAATAACATTCAAATGGTTGAATCATTAAAAGCTGTGGAATAACCCCACAGCTTTTTTGCACTAAAGACACATTTAATAAATTAGGATATAAAACTAAAATCAACCCTCATACAACGT
>OHAF01002278.1_pt1 | contig 14896 bp, 8 predicted proteins | sample 1577041 | NCBI WGS metagenome assembly OHAF01 (sample SAMEA3541495, study PRJEB24748) | human gut metagenome | biome: human gut; feature: human-associated habitat; material: faeces | place: China | collected 2012
GTGTAACTGCAGGAGAAGCCTTATTTAAACTTGATTCTAAAGATGCGGAAGAACAAGTTAATACAGCGGAAGGTGCTGTTATCTCTGCACAAGCCGCATATAATTTAGCAGATTCTACTTTAGCCAGGTATCGCTCTCTTCATGATATACATGCTATTTCTGATTTAGCTATGGATCAGACGCAGAGCCAGTATGAAGTGGCATCTGCCCAATTACAACAAGCACAGGCAGCATTAAGCCGTGCACAAAATAATTTGGATTTTACCACTCTTAGAGCGAATAGAGACGGTGTTATTGGATCTACCTCTTATGAAGTCGGGCAAGTAGTATCGGCAGGAATGCCTGTCGCACTTATGGTAGATGATAGTCAAAAAGAAGTTCATATTTCATTAACGGAAAAGCAATATGGAGAGTATTCCGTAGGCATGCCATGTACAGTTACTTTTTGGGCATTACCTCATGTACAAGTAAAAGGGATTATCAAAGAGAAAGCCGCTTCCCCCACTGCAGGGATAGGAACATATGATGTAAAAGTTTCATTAGAAGATTGTCCGACTAATGTAACTATAGGTATGACAGCGCAAGTATCTATAGAAAATAAGATGAATACGAATAGAATAGAAGTACCTTTAACTGCTATGGCGGGGCAAAAAGAACAGCCTTCTGTTTGGATTGTTAAAGATGGGAAAGTTTATTTAGTCGCAGTTAAAGTTGGCAAATATGGAGAGAATTCTATTGAAATAATAGAAGGACTTAAACAAGGCGATCGTATAGTTATTGCCGGAACGAATAAGTTATCAGATGGAGAAGAGGTACGCATATGAAAGGATTAAATATTGCTGATTGGTCTATTAAACATATGCAAATAGTGGCCTTTTTTGTTATTGCTATTCTTTTAGGTGGGATGTGGTCTTATTTTAATTTGGGTCGTAGTGAAGATCCGGATTTTACTATACGTACGATGGTAGTAACTGCTGCATGGCCAGGGGCTTCTGCGGAAGAATTAACAAAACAAGTAACGACACCTTTGGAAAAGAAGTTGCAAGATACTAAAGGGCTTGATTATATTAAATCTTTTACACATGATGGAAAAGCTATTATATATGTATATCTAAAAGAAAGTGTATCTAAGGATGAAATTCAAACTCGATGGCATGATGTTCGAAATTTAGTAGAGGATTTTTGGTCAAGTCTTCCGTCGGGAGTTAGAGGCCCATTTTTTAATGATCGATTTGATGATGTATATGGAACTATTTATGCAATTACCGGGGATGATTTTTCTTATGAAGATAAGAGAAAGTATGCAGATGAAATAAGAGAACGATTACTCCGAATTAAGGATGTACAAAGAGTTACACTTTTAGGCGTACAGCAACAAATGATTTATGTAGAGATGGATCAAAATAAATTAGCATCTTTCGGATTAAGTCCGGATGCAGTATTTAGAGTGATTCAGCAACAGGGAACGATGATGCCTTCAGGGATGATACATACCAGTACTAAGAATGTAGCTATTCGTGTAGACGGGCTTTTAGGTTCTACGGAGGCTTTGGAGAATTTACCTATTCATATTGGGCAAAAATCATTTCACTTAGGGGATGTAGCGACTATTAAACAAACATATACCGATCCGGAAGCTTCTTTAATGTATTTTAATGGAAAGCCGGCAGTTGGAATTGCTATATCAATGACACCTGGTGGAAATAATTTGACTTTAGGAGAAAATTTACAAATCGGTATTGATGAAATAAAAGAAAATTTGCCGACAGGTATAGAAGTATCCTTAGTTGCGGACCAACCTAAAGTAGTAAATCAGTCTATTCATGAATTTACAAAATCTTTAATAGAAGCTATTGTTATTGTTATGATAGCAAGTTTCATTTCTTTAGGGCTACGAAGCGGCATTGTTTTAGCACTTTGTATACCGGTTGTTGTATGTGGTTCTTTCCTATTTATGCAAATAAAAGGGATTGATTTACAAAGAGTATCTCTCGGTGCACTTATTGTATCTTTAGGGCTTTTGGTTGATGATGCAATTATTGTTATAGAAATGATGCAAGTTAAACTTGAACAAGGTTTTAATCGATTACAAGCTGCACAAGCTGCGTACAAATCAAGTGCTAAATCTATGTTGGCAGGGACATTAATTACTGCAGCCGGATTTATTCCTGTAGGGTTTGCACCGGGGAAAACAGTAGAGTATACAGAATCTTTATTTTGGGTTATGGCAGCTACGTTAGTTATTTCCTGGTTAGCATCTCTATTTGTTTCGCCGGTATTGGGATATAAGCTTATTAAAGTTGATACTGAGAAAAAAGAGGAAAATAGTTTAAGTAAAAAAATATATACATGGTTTGATAAAACCATCCGATTATGTATACGATACAAGAAGACGGTGATGTTGCTTACCGGGGGTGTTTTTGTTTTCACGATATTATTAATTCCTTTTGTTAAACAAGAATTTTTCCCGGATTCGGTTCGTCCTGAAATTATTCTGGATGTAGATTTGCCTGCCGGTGCTTCTATAAAAGATACTAAGTCTGTGATGGGGGGCATTGCAGATATGTTGTATGGGGATAAAAGAGTATCTTCTTTTGCTACTTATATTGGAGATACTGCACCACGATTTATTTTATTATTTGATCCACAAGCACCTAAAGATAATCATGGACAGATGATTATCGTATCTACAGGGCAAAATGAGCGAGACAGTTTACGAGAAGAATTGATGAAAGACATTGAGGAAAAGTATCCGGATGTTCGCATTCATTCCCGCTTAATTCAAACCGGACCTCCTGCTGATTATCCTATAATGCTTCGTATTTCTGCCAATACAACAAAACAAACTGTAGAATTAGCCAATCAAGTGCAAGAATTAATTAAGAATGACTCCAGAGTTAGAAATGTAAGCTTAGACTGGCCTGAACAGACTCCGACTATTAAATTGGATATTGATCAAGATAAAGTCAGACAACTTGGTATTGATAATTATGCTGTATCTAAAGATTTGTATGTACAGTTATCAGGATATAAAGTATCGGAGTCTTACCAAGGAGATCAATTGATTCCCATTTCATTTAGACTGGAAGGAGATAATGCTACAAAACTTAATCAGTTGGAGTCATTGCCTATTTATGTAGGGAATGGAAGATACGTTCCTTTAGGTGATTTTGCAACAATAAGCTATGAAAATGAAACGAGTAGTATTTGGAGAAGACAGCTGCAACCTACTATTACTATTCGTGCCGATGTAGTAAAAGGGGCGAAAGGAGATACCGTTACTTCCGACTTATTTGACAATACATTAAAAGAATTTAGAGAGCATCTTCCTACCGGTGCACGATTAGAAAAGGGCGGTTCTCTTGAACAATCAGAAGAGTCGGTCAGATACCTTATGCAACCACTACCGATTATGGCATTCTTTATATTTATGGTTTTAATATTCCAGTTACAAAGTATTCCTAAAATGGTTATGGCAGCGATTACCGGACCTTTAGGGTTAATTGGAGCTATTCTTACTTTATTAGTAACCAGACAGCCGATAGGATTTATGTCTATTATCGGGATGATTGCTATTACCGGTATGGTGATAAGAAATAGTATTATTTTGTTAGACCAAATTAAACAGCATTTAGAGGAGGGGATGTCTCCTTATGAGGCGGTAGTGAGTTCGGCAGCTCTTAGGTTTAGACCGATTATGCTATCATCAGGTACCGATGTGTTGGGGATGATACCCTTAATTCCAAATCCATTTTGGGCACCTATGGCGGTATCTTTTATTGGAGGTTTGATGTTGGCTACAGCTATTGGATTATTGGTACTTCCTGCCATGTATTGCTGGTGGTATAATATACAAGAACCGAACTCCGTTTAACTTCAATGTAAAATTCCAATAAATTATCAAGATAAAACCGCTTATATTTATAAGCGGTTTTATCTTGTAATAATTGGTAGAACTATTGTGAGCAGATTATGGGGAACAAAATGTTGTAGAGTATCATATACGAAAATTGCAAACACATGGTATAATGAATAGTACATCTTATTGATATTGTTATTTCCGGGAGAAATAGAAAGAATGATTAGACAAGATATTAGGAATATTGCTATCATTGCACACGTTGACCATGGTAAAACGACGTTGGTTGATGCAATGTTAAAACAAAGTCATATTTTTAGAGAAAATCAAAAAGTAGAAGAAAGAGTAATGGATTCTAATCCACTTGAAAGAGAAAGAGGCATTACTATTCTTGCTAAAAATACATCTGTAATGCATGATGGTGTAAAAATTAATATTGTAGATACTCCGGGGCATGCTGATTTTGGTGGAGAAGTAGAACGTATTTTAAATATGGTGGATGGCGTTATTCTTGTTGTCGACTCTCATGAAGGCCCGATGCCTCAAACTAAGTACGTTTTGCGTAAAGCGTTGGAACATCATTTAAAACCTATTGTTGTTATCAACAAAATGGATAGACCTGATCAAAGAATCAGTGAAGTAGAAGGGGAAGTATTAGATTTGTTCATTGAGTTGGAAGCGGATGATGAGCAGCTAGAGTTTCCTATGATTTATGCTTCCGCAAGAAATGGTGTAGCAAAGTATAGCATGGATGATGATAATGAAGACTTAAAGCCTTTATTTGATACGATTATCAAACATTGTCCTGCTCCGGAAGGAGATGAAAATGCTCCTTTGCAATGCATAGTAACTACTCTTGATTCCGATGATTATTTAGGAAAAGTAGCCATTGGTCGTATTACCAGAGGCACGGCGAAACAAGGAATGCCTGTTTGTATCACCGATGGAGAAAAGAGCAGAAATGATCATATCGGTTCTCTTTTTGTATGGCAGGGAATGAAACGTACAGCTGCTACAGAAGCTAAAGTTGGTGATATTATTGCTATGGCAGGGTTTAAAGATATTACTATCGGAGAAACGGTTGCTGATAGCAATCAACCTGAAGCTTTGCCACGTATTAAGATTGATGAACCGACCTTATCTATGATTTTTGGTGTAAATAAGAGTCCTTTTGCAGGGCAAGATGGTGATTATGTAACAAGTCGTCATATTCGTGCACGTCTTTTGAAAGAAATAGAAACGAATGTAGCTCTTCGTGTTGAAAACACAGAAACTGCAGATGCATTTAAGGTATCCGGACGTGGAGAACTTCATCTGTCTGTCCTGATTGAAAACATGAGACGTGAAGGTTATGAATTCGCAGTAAGTAAACCGGAAGTTCTGTATAAAACAGACGAGCGTGGCAAGAAGCTTGAGCCTATGGAAATTGCTTATGTAGATGTTCCGGAAGAATTTTCCGGTACTGTAATCCAGAAGCTGAGCGAACGTAAAGGTGAACTGCAGGGTATGAGTACTGCCAGCGACGGCACTGTACGTCTGGAATTCCACATCCCTTCCCGTGGACTGATCGGATTCCGTGGTGAATTCCTTACTTCCACCAAGGGTACCGGCATTATCAATACCATGTTTGACGGATATGCTCCTTACAAGGGAGATTTCCAGTACAGAAAACAGGGATCTCTGATTGCTTTCGAGGCTGGCGAAGCTGTTACTTATGGTCTGTTCGCAGCTCAGGAGCGTGGTACTCTGTTTATCGGACCTGGTGCAAAGGTTTACAGCGGTATGGTTATCGGACAGAATGGTAAAGCCGAAGATATCGAGCTGAACGTATGCAAGACAAAACATCTGACCAATACACGTTCTTCTTCCGCTGATGATGCACTGAAATTAACTCCACCAAGAGTTCTCAGTCTGGAACAGGCCATTGATTTCATCGACCAGGATGAACTCCTTGAGGTTACACCAGAGTCTCTCCGTATCCGTAAGAGACTGCTGGATTCCAGAGAACGTAAGAGAGCAGCTTTCAGAAAAGCCTGAAACAAATAGAAACTTAAGAAAAATTAAGCCCCGCAGATTTTGCGGGGCTTAATTTTTCTTAATCATTACTGTTCACTCCGTTCACAGTAACTCTTAATCTCCTGCAAACATATTAAAAACATAAATCCTTCTACAAATTATATTGTTATATTTTCACGAAATTCCAAGTTATTATTTGTTAACTTTTTCATATGCTTTGTAATTGACAAATGATTAACAAAGTCATATAATAGCATCATCGAGGTTGTTAATTTATTAACGTTATTTTTTTAACTTTCTCTCAGTTGCCAACAGAACATATATTGTTAAATTTTTCTCATATATTCTGACAATTGATATTTTATTCACATTATTTACGTGATTATGCACAATTTTCACCATAATATTTCGTTATACTCATATTAATGTTACTGTTGACCGAATAATCAGTTTATTTGTATAATAAAAACATAACAGGTCACGGTAAATACTTTTAACGAAAACACAAACAGGAGGATTCCCAAATGGCAAAAAAAGAGAACACTATCCCAACCATCATCGACACCCCTGAAGCCCTTACTGCAAAGATTGCAGCCATGAAAGAGGCACAGAAGATTTTCGCAGCATTTACCCAGGAGCAGGTAGATAAGATTTTTAAAGCTGCCGCTACTGCTGCTGACAAAGCACGTATCCCGCTTGCTAAAGATGCTGTTGAAGAAACAGGAATGGGTATTGTAGAAGATAAGGTTATCAAGAACCATTACGCAGCCGAGTATGTATACAATGCGTATAAGAATACCAAAACCTGCGGTGTGATTGAAGAAGATACTGCTTACGGTATTAAGAAAATAGCTGAGCCGATCGGTCTGATTGCTGCTGTTATTCCTACAACCAACCCGACATCTACTGCAATCTTCAAAACTCTGATCGCGCTGAAAACACGTAATGCGATCATCATCAGTCCACATCCCCGTGCAAAAAAATGTACCATTGAGGCAGCAAAGGTTGTTCTGGAGGCAGCTGTAGAAGCCGGTGCACCGGAGGGAATCATCGGATGGATCGATGTTCCAAGTCTTGATCTGACAAATCAGGTTATGCGTGAAGCAGACATCATCCTTGCTACAGGTGGACCGGGAATGGTTAAGGCTGCCTATTCTTCCGGAAAACCAGCTTTAGGTGTAGGTCCCGGAAATACTCCTGTTATCATTGATGACAGTGCAGATATCCGTCTGGCAGTTAACTCCATCATCCATTCCAAGACCTTTGACAATGGTATGATCTGTGCTTCCGAACAGTCTGTAACTGTTCTTGAGAGCATTTATAAGAAAGTAAAAGAAGAATTCCTTTACAGAGGATGCTACTTCCTGAAACCGGATGAATTAGAGAAAGTAAGAAAAACTATCCTTATCAATGGTGCATTGAATGCAAAAATCGTAGGTCAGAAAGCTGCCACTATCGCTGAGATGGCCGGTGTTGCAGTTCCTTCTGAGACAAAGATTCTGATCGGCGAAGTTGAATCTGTAGACATCAGCGAAGAATTCGCACATGAGAAGCTTTCACCTGTACTTGCCATGTACAAGGCCAAAACCTTTGACGAAGCGATTGCCAAAGCTGAACAGCTTGTAGCTGACGGCGGTTATGGACATACCTCCGCTCTCTACATTGATACAAGAGAGAAGGAAAAGATGGAAAAACATGCAGCAGCTATGAAGACCTGCCGTATCCTCATCAATACTCCATCTTCTCAGGGCGGCATCGGCGACCTTTACAACTTCAAACTTGTTCCGTCCCTGACTTTGGGCTGCGGTTCCTGGGGTGGCAACTCCGTATCTGAGAACGTAGGTGTAAAACATCTCATTAACATCAAGACCGTTGCTGAAAGGAGAGAAAATATGCTCTGGATTAGAACACCGGAAAAAGTTTATTTCAAAAAAGGCTGCCTGCCGGTTGCTCTGGATGAACTTGGCACCGTTATGCACAAGAAACGCTGCTTTATCGTAACAGACTCTTTCCTTTATAAGAATGGATATACTAAAAAGATCGAAGATAAATTAGATCAGATGGGAATCGTACATACCTGCTTCTACGATGTAGAGCCAGATCCATCTCTCGCTTCTGCAAGAGCCGGTGCTGCTGCAATGAGAATGTTCGAGCCTGACTGCATTATCGCAATGGGCGGTGGTTCCGCAATGGATGCCGGCAAGATCATGTGGGTTCTCTATGAAAATCCGGACGCCAACTTTGATGATATGGCTATGGACTTTATGGATATCCGTAAGAGAATCTTCACATTCCCGCATATGGGTAAGAAAGCTTACTTTATAGCTGTTCCAACATCTTCCGGTACAGGTTCCGAGGTAACACCTTTTGCTATCATTACTGATAAGACTACAGGTATCAAATGGCCTCTGGCTGATTATGAATTAATGCCTGACATGGCTATTGTTGATACAGATAATATGATGAGCGCACCTAAGGGACTGACCTGTGCTTCCGGTATCGACGTTATGACTCATGCACTTGAAGCCTATGCTTCCATGATGGCATCTGATTATACAGATGGTCTTGCATTAAATGCAATCAAACTGGTATTTAACTATCTGCCACGTGCATACAAAGATGGTTCTGATGTAGAAGCAAGACAGCATATGGCAAATGCTTCCTGCATGGCTGGTATGGCTTTCGCAAATGCTTTCCTTGGCGTAAACCACTCTCTTGCTCATAAGCTGGGAGCTTTTCATCATCTTCCACATGGTATTGCAAATGCTCTGGTTCTGCTTCATGTTCTGCGCTATAATGCAGCCGAAGTTCCGGCTAAGATGGGTACCTTCCCACAGTATCAGTATCCGCACACACTTGCACGTTACGCTGAGATTGGCCGTTCTGTAGGTCTGACAGGCAAGAACGACAGCGAAGTATTTGAGAAACTTCTCCAGAAACTGCAGGAACTGATGGATACTATTGAGATCAAACATACGATCAAAGAATACGGCGTAGACGAGAAGTACTTCCTTGAAACTCTGGACGAAATGACCGAACAGGCATTCAACGACCAGTGTACCGGTGCCAACCCGAGATATCCATTAATGTCTGAGCTGAAAGAAATCTATCTGAAAGCTTACTATGGTGAGGGAAATATTCCTGAATCCAGGAAAGCCAAAGAGAAAACAGAAGCAAAATAAAATTTGCTGAAAATAAACCTTTTCCTTTAAAAATATAGTGTTTAAACCAACAAAATGGGGCTGTCAAAAAAAGACAGCCCCTTATTATATTATTTCTTACTGCGATATGCTTCTGCTTCCCAATGTGTGATAAAGTATGTAATATCATCCGTCATATGAAGCGGACCGCCAAAGCTTTCTGCATATACTGCAAGCTTGATGGCATCTTTTACAAGAAGCTGTGCTTTTGCAGCTTTTCCCTTATCATCTTCCATAATAAAGGCGCCAACTCCCTGTACCAGGATCAGTCTTGGCTCTTTGTCATTCTCTTTCATAAATGCGTCCAGCGCATCTTTTGCCTGATCAATATTTTCTACAAATAACGGATATGGTCCACAGTATACAATGTGATCCGGTGTAAACGGTTTCAGAAGCGGTGCAGCCGCTGCCTTATCTTTTACGAAGTTATCAGCTTCCGCTACAGGTACAACTTCTACTGCATGTCCCAGTAACTGGGAAAGCTTCTCTGCTGCCTGCTCTTTTTCAGGTGTAACCGCATCACTGACATCAGCAGTTCTCTTTACCTGTTTCTCTAATTTACTGATCACGCCGTCAAATAATGCTCCAATTTCCTCTACAGTATTTGCTGCAACGAAAATTCCATGATTCTGGAGCAGAAGAACCTGAACATCTTTTCCAAATTCTTCTTTATAAGCATTCATTTTCTCATAGCAGATACGCGCAAGTGTATAACCTGGTTTGCAAATGTCGATCCAGAGTACATCTTTTCCAAGAAGCTGTTCACTAAGTTCCTTTGCGCCTTTTCCGCAGGTCAGTCCATTGACAAGTGTAGGATGAACATGCAGTACATAAGTATAGGCAAATAAATTATGAAGCAGTGCTTCTACACTTGGACGTTTGGTTTTGTCAGCATCTGTTACTGCAGCCATAACATCTGCAAGATACAGTGATTCACGTTTGACATCATCTTCCGGATAATCTGTTTTCATGATCTCATTCAAACGTGCTCTGCTCATTTCCACAAATTCCTCTGCCTTGATTGTGGCAAGCTGTGTACCAGAGCCTTTTACATACAATGTAGTGTCGTCTTTTACAGAAGTATTACCACCGCCTGCAAGAACATAAGCAGGGTTGCTTCCATAAGTATTTGACATTTTTACTAAGGTTGAAAGATCCATAGTTAAAATTCCTCCCGTATTTATAATAGTTTTGCTGTTCCCCATTCCATTGTACACGATATCCTGCTTTTTTCCAAGTGTTATGGAGTAAACAGTAACGTTATAATAATCCCGCAAATAATCTCATAAACAGCTGTCCCAGGCGCAGATACGCGCTGCGTCCGGTACTGTACTGTTCTGTGACTTCACGGCATTCATCCATGGTTGCTGCAAGATCATTTCGGATATCCAGAACTGCCTGACAGTCTGCCATAAAGCAGCCGTTTTCAAAATGATGATACAGACTTCTGTAATCCAGATTTATGGTTCCGCAGGTTGCCATACAGTCATCTGCCACACTCATCTTTGCATGACAGAAACCAGGTGTCCATTCATAGATACGCACTCCATGTTTTACCAGTCCATGGTAAAAGGAACGTGTGATATTGTAGATTATCTTTTTATCCGGAATACCAGGTGTGATGATCCTCACATCTACCCCACGCTTGGCAGCCAGACACAGAGCATGGCTCATTTCATCTGTGATGATCAGGTACGGAGTCATAAACCAGCAATATTTTTCCGCTTTATTCACCATACTGATATACACCTCTTCGCCTACCTGTTCATGGTCCATAGGACTGTCCGCATAAGGCTGGATAAAGCCTGTCTGCTTTGCCTGATAATCTGTCTGAACCAGAAATCCGGTAAAATCACTGTCATTTTTATCCTTATCACTGACAGCATTCCACATCTCCAGGAATGTTACTGTTAGGGAACGGACTGCCTCCCCCTCCAGACGGATACCTGTATCCTTCCACTGTCCATAAGGATGTGTGAAATTAAAATATTCGTTGGCAAGGTTGTAACCGCCGGTAAATCCCACTTTTCCATCGATTACTGTGATCTTGCGGTGATCCCGGTTATTCAGGAACACATTCAGACCCGGAGTAAAAGGGTTGAACACTCTGCAATGGATTCCCACATTTTCCATTTTCTTAATGAAGTCTGTATTGATAAACCCAATGGAACCCATGTCGTCATAAAATACTCTGACTTCTACGCCTGCCTTTACGCGGTCTTCCAGAACTCTCTGGATTTTATGCCAGGCCTGTGCATCCTCAATGGCATGATATTCCATAAAAATGAATTTCTCTGCCTTTGCCAGATCTGCCAGCTGAGCCTCCAGCCCTTTGACTGCCTCATCATAATAAATAACATCTGTATTCTGATAGACCGGATAGGAGGCATTTTTCTGTATATAATCAGAAATATTGCCTGCCTTCGGGATTTTCCTGCCAAGCGTTTCCCTGCACTCACTGTCATTGGGAAGCAACGGCAGAAGTTCCCTGTCGATCTGGTCATAACGCTCCCGCATTTTACGGGTACCGCCATTGAGACCAATCAGTAAGTACAATCCCATTCCCAAGATAGGGAATACAAGGATCAAAATAACCCAGGGCATTTTCATAGATGAAGTCTGGTCTGACGCATACAGCTTAAGAACCAGTACACCTGCAAGAAGCCTTGTCATCAGATTGATAATCTCCGCATATTGATTCAGCTTTGTGATCATAGCAATGATAAAAGCTGCTTCCAGTAAAATACATACTGCGGAAAAGCATAATCGTTTTACACCATTTTTCGTTTTCGCCCTGCCTTCCAGGGTATCCTGTTTCATATTCTTTCTCTCTCCCTCTGTCATTGTACGTTAATATTCACTCTATTCCCAGAACACATATCAGACGGATAAAATCATCCTCTTTTTTACTTGCTTATAACCGCTCCGCAGTTTCAGTCAGGAAAGATTTTCTGCACATTTATTTGTGCCTATATACTCTGCTACTTTATCTGTTACTTTATTGCAGATTACCGTATAAGCTGCTCCCAGAACATTGGCACCTATACGAAGTGCTACTGCTGCCGGCATTCCGAAGATCCCTGCTGCAATAGATAAAGCTCCAAAAGTATTAAATGCAGTCTGCCACGGATATCCTGCTGAATATCCAACTCCGATTCCTCCGATCATTCCAATGTACGGATACATGGATTTAGGAAGTACCAGATACAGCACAATAAACAGCAGACAGCCCACAACATTAAACATTCCTCTGCTCACAGACCTTGGGATACAGTCCTCTGTAAAAGGCAGACATACGGACATACAGGCGATTCCTGCCCACATTGCTCTGGGAAGTCCCAGAAGATTCATAAACAGCATTGCGCTGGATACGATCAGTGTCAGTTTCACATACCATCTGCTTCTTGCTGACTTAAGATCAAATTCCCGGAACAAATCCAGGAAGGTTCTTCGATAGGCTCTGTTTCTCTGGTTCTTATAGAAGACGATCATACAGATCACCATTCCCACCAACAAGCCGATTACACGGAAGGTGTATTCCTTTCCTGTCACATCATAGCCCAGAAGCAGCAGATATCCCAGCACAAAGGTGGAATGATTGTACATGATCACATTGTGACAGCCCAGTATCATCAGCAGTAAAATACACACAGCATTCACTGCAAACGCAGCTAACGGAGGCACCATATTTGCCAGACGGGGTCCTGCCATAAGAATACCGAAGATCCCTGCAATGGAAAGCAGTCCATGTGTTGTCCTGATCCCGAAATCTGCCTGCCGCAGCACAAGCACTGCCAACAGAACAGTAACACCAACTACACTGTTGCTGCTCCCTGTAAGCTTACTGTACATGCTCACCACTGCTACGCAAAAAGCCATAACCAGATACACTTTAAAATTATAGATTAAAATGTGCCGTCTTTTCTCTTTGGGATCTGTGGTGCTTCTGATCAGCTGTTTGGAGCCGGTCGAACTCAATTGTAATTCCTGATAAAATGTCATATCTCGTTACCTCTCTTTCGTGAAAATCTATAAAAATTTATGAATTACCTTTTTTAGTAACGAGCACTATACCGCAGTTCCCTCTGTTAGTCAAGACTTAATTATTTTTCCAGGTCTCTTCTGATTATTTCTTCCAGCCTGTCCAGATCCTCATTGTCAGGATGAGATAACGCCCTGTCAAAATTCCGGATCAGTTCATCCAGGTTTGGTGCATGATCCGGATTCTCCTTCATCTTTACGTATCTGTCCCTGACTGACTGGGGCATTTTCCCCTGACACATAAATTCTCCCATCACTGTATTACTCTCATCAACAGATTCCTTAACTTTCCCGAGAACCTGCTGGAAATAGGCTTCACTGCCTCCGAAGCCTGCTGTTCCAAACAGAAAAATTTTCTTATTTTTCAGGCTTTTTAACAGTTCAAGTGTTGCAGGATCTGCATTCCCTATATCTGTCCAGAATCCAATGTATAATATGTCGGAAGAGAGAGCCTTCGCTCCTTCTGTTCCAAAATAGTCACAGTTTTCCTCAGGCAATACCTCCCTGATCTTCTCCGCAAGCTTCTTTGTGTTCCCTGTTTTACTGCTGTATATAATCGAGTATCTTTGTATTCCCATGCTGTCTCTTGCTCCTTTTTTTGTTTTATGCACTCTCGAAGTCTTCCTTGTATTTGCTTTTGCAAAAAGATTCCGAAAGTACATTTTTATCTGCGTTATTTATATCAGTTATAAATCCTCGTCCGACACTCCATCCCGGAACATTTTCAGTAGCTCTTCCAAGCTTTCTCTCAGCTTTTCATTCTTATTATACTGAATCAGTACCACCGTAACAATAGCAGACAGAATCATGCATCTGCGGATCAGTTTTCGGATGCGGATACATCTCTTTACATCTTTTCGTCCCTTTTCATAGAGTTTCTCTGCCATCCTGTCAGCTCTGGCATCTTTGCAGGCAATATAATCATCAATCACCTGCTTATCCTCCTCACAGATATCCAGATTCTCATACTGACTCCTCAGCTCCTCGAGTTCTGCATTATTCTGTCTGATTACTGTATCTTTGCGGTTGATTCTCTCAGCTGCACTCCGGCTCATTCTCTCTGTTCGTTTACTCATGATAAAAACTCCTTTCGTTTATTTTTTATTATCTCCTATTTTAAACTTTTCTCAGGCTTTTCTCAATAAAATAATAAAATAATGGAGGACTCCTTTTTTATAAACTTAAACAGGGAGAGTATAACTCAAAATGAGTCATACCCTCCCTGTTCTGGGGATCCTATTTCCCGATCACTTTTTTATTTTTTGAACTGTTGAAAATAGTTTCATCTAACAGATATTAAACATTACATTTCTGCTGTAAGAATCTCTAATAATTCTCCATAAAGAGCCTGATTCAGATGCATCGCATTCAAAGATGCCACAGCATCCTTTCCAAGTTTCTGTATGGTATATAAAATTTCAGATTTCAAATTGTATTCAATCTGCGCACGTTCCAGAACAGCAAAAATCTCTTCTGTCCATCTATGCTCACACTCTGTTATTCCATCAACAAACTCTACACATATTTCCTGATCCACCGGAATATCCTTTACAATAATCTCAAATCTGTCAGGATTCTTTTTCCATTCAGATACACAGTCACATTCCCGGTCTCCGACATATATTTTAAAGTTGGATTCCTTCACACCATAGAACCATAATTTCCATGTACGGTTCACAGGAATTACATCTGTATTTCCCGCAGCCCTGGAAATTGTAAATATATTCTTCTCCTTTGCAAACCGTGTTTTTACCCAGTTCTCATCATTATCTTCCGCTGT